>Ga0366819_10046_pt1 | contig 68795 bp, 55 predicted proteins | sample TotcelFGM3001N15_FD_207091 | JGI IMG/M metagenome (GOLD analysis project Ga0366819, IMG submission 207091) | Enriched cells from coal bed in the Powder River Basin, Montana, United States - Total cells FGM rep3 HSBNCT.FGM.300.1.N15 ... | reverse complement strand
CATGAAAGAGATATCCAACCGACCGGTGAAAAAAGTGCCGACACTGAGGGGTAAAACCGTTGTGCTGTATTTTTACGAACCCAGCACGCGAACCCGAACCTCTTTTGATATCGCAGCCAAACGGCTCAGTGCGGACAGTATTTCCCTGTCAGCCAGTGGCAGCAGCATGGTCAAGGGCGAAACCCTTTTAGACACGGCCCGGAATCTGGAGGCCATGAATCCGGATGTGGTGGTGCTTCGGCATTCGTCATCCGGTGCACCCTATATGCTTTCAAAAATGCTTCGGGCGTCGATCGTCAACGCCGGAGATGGAACGCATGCCCATCCAACCCAGGCATTGCTTGACATGATGACGGTTCAGGAACACAAAGGCCGGCTTGAGAATCTTAAAATCGCCATCATCGGGGATATCACCCACAGCCGGGTTGCGCGCTCGAACTGTATCGGGTTCACCAAAATGGGGGCCAGTGTCATGTTGTATGGCCCGCCGACACTCATACCCACCGGCGTGGAATCGCTTGGTGTTTCAGTGGCGGCCAATATGAATGATGCCCTTGACCAGGCAGATGTCATCATGATGCTGAGGATTCAAAAAGAACGTCAAAAGGGCTTTTTCTTTCCATCCGAGCGCGAATATGCCAGGGTTTATGGCCTGAATGCCGATAAATTGCGGCTTGCCAAACCGGATGCCGTGGTGATGCATCCGGGGCCGATCAACCGGGGCCTTGAAATTGCGCCGGATGTGGCTGACGGACCCCATTCCATTATTCTGGATCAGGTCGCCAACGGCGTCGCGGTCAGAATGGCCATTCTGTATTTGATTGTCACCGGAGGGAGCCGACATGTGGACACTGATTAAAGGCGGCAGAATCATTGATCCCGGCCATTTGGACGGCAAAATGGACATTCTGATTCAGGATGACCGTATCTGCCGTATTCTGCCATGCGGCTCCGGCGTGGATGGCATGATTCCATCTGATGCCCACGTCAATACGGTTGCTGCGGATGGACTGATTGTTGTTCCCGGACTCATCGACATGCACGTTCACCTGCGGGAACCGGGCCATGAATACAAGGAAACCATAGCATCCGGTTGCCTGGCTGCAGCCGCAGGCGGGTTTACAGCGCTGTGTGCCATGCCCAACACCCGTCCGGTCAATGACAACAGCCAGGTGACAGATTTTATTCTCGGCCGTGCGGCCAAGGCCAACGGGGTTCGCGTTTATCCGGTTGGCGCGATCAGCAAAGGATTGAACGGCCATGAACTGGCTGAATACGCGGATATGAAATCTGCCGGCATTGTGGCCGTTACAGATGATGGTCGGCCCGTGACAAACAGCCTGTTGATGCGGCGGGCCATGGAATATGCCGGGGGACTGGGGCTTCTGGTTATCAGTCACAGTGAGGATGATAACCTGATGGCGAATGGCTGTATGAATGAAGGGCCTGTTTCGACGCGAATGGGTCTTGCCGGTATCCCCAATGCAGCGGAAAGCATCATGGTCATGCGGGATATCGCCCTGTGCGAGCTGACGCGCTCGCCGCTTCATATCGCCCATGTCAGCACCGAAGAATCCGTTCGGTCCATTCGACTGGCCAAAGCTGCCGGTATTCCGGTTACCTGTGAAACCGCTCCACATTATTTCACCCTGACCGACGCGGCTGTCGGCGAATATGATACGCATGCCAAGATGAATCCTCCCTTACGCTCCGCAAAAGACAGGCGTGCCATACAGGATGGTTTGGCCGATGGAACCATCGATGTCATTGCAACCGATCACGCCCCGCATTCATCGGTTGAAAAGGATGTGGAATTCGATCAGGCGGCATTTGGTGTCATTGGGCTGGAAACATCCCTGCCACTGGGCCTTGAACTGGTCCGAAAAGGCATTCTGCCGCTCCCGGAATTGATTGCCAGAATGTCGATCAATCCGGCCCGCATTCTGGGAATTCAATCCGGAATTCTGGAAGGCCGTTCCGCCGACCTGACCCTCATTGATCCCCTGTTACGATTCACGGTCGATTCCAGCAGCCTGTTTTCCCTTAGCCGGAACACGCCCTTTGATCAGTGGAACATGACGGGAAGAGCCGTTCTGACCATGGTCGCGGGAAAAACCATTTTCAGCTTGTCCTCGCCTGGTTGACTGCCATGATGCCGGATTCTTCTCCACATATTCTGATTGTGGATGATGAACTCAGCATGAGAGAGCTTCTTGAACTCATGCTATGCAAGGAGGGGTATCGTGTCAGTTGTGCAGAAAGCGGAAAAAAAGCCCTGTCCCTTCTTGGGAAAATGACGTTTGACCTGCTTCTGTGTGATATCCGCCTGGGAGATTTGACCGGGCTTGATGTACTGAAAGCCGCTAAAAAATACACACCGGATATTCCGGTCATCATGATTTCCGCATATACCACGACTGAACTGGCTGTCGCTTCCATGAATGAAGGTGCATATGATTTTGTGCCCAAGCCCTTCAACAACGCCGAACTCAGGCAAACCATCGCCCAGGCCCTGACCATGAAAAGCATTTCCCGGGAAAAGGAAAAAGAAATTCTGGGAAAAGCGCTTTTAAAAACGCGGCATTTTGGCAAAATCATCGGCGATTCGCCGCCCATGCATAAAATCTATGAAATGATCCGTCAGGTCGCCAAAACCACCACCAATATCCTGATAACCGGTGAAAGCGGAACAGGCAAGGAACTGGTTGCGCGTGCGATCCATGATGAAAGCAACCGGAGGCAGCATCCTTTTGTCACCATCAACTGCGGCGGCATTCCGGAAGCCCTGTTGGAAAGTGAGTTGATGGGATATAAGAAAGGGGCTTTTACCGGTGCGACCCAGGATAAGAAAGGTCTTTTTGAAATTGCTGACAGCGGAACGATATTTCTGGATGAAATCGGCGATCTCAGCCTACCCATTCAGGTAAAACTGCTCAGAATCGTTCAGGAAAAAGTGTTCAAACCGGTGGGTGGCAACGAAGATGTACACGTGGATGTACGGATCCTTTCGGCGACAAACAAGAATCTGGAGGAAGAAGTCATCGCCGGACGGTTTCGGGAAGACCTGTTTTACCGGCTGAATGTGATTGAAATCCGAATGCCGCCGCTTCGGGAGCGAAAAGACGACATCCGGCTTCTGGCGCAGCATTTTCTGGAAATATACTCAAAAAGAATGGAAAAGGAAATCATCAAGCTCAGTTCATATGCCGTTGATCTCCTGAACCGGTATGATTTTCCGGGAAATATTCGAGAGCTGGAAAATCTGATCGAACGGAGCGTGGCATTATCAAACACCAATATCATTCTGCCCGAAAGTCTGGCCATTTCGACGCACAAGCAGATTAATAAACGCAGATGGATAGAAGGCATCAAGGGAAGACGATTCAATCTGGAAGACGTTGAAAACGGAGTTTCGCTGGACGCCATTCTGGAAGAAATTGAAAAAGCCTATATTGAAAAGGCCATTGGATTTGCCAGAGGAGACAAGCTGCGGGCCGCGGAGCTTCTGGAGATTAACCTCCGGTCTCTTCGGTACCGACTGGACAAGCTGGGTTTGAAAAAATAGGTGTACCCGATGCTGATTTATGATGATATCTATTTATGGCAGGGATGGGGCGGAACCATGCGCCTGGGAAGTGGGAAATGCAGGCTTCGCATCTATGATCTCAAAAAAGGAAATTCGGATGGACTGTCATTCTTAAAACCGGTTATTGTGGTGATCACGGATGTTGAGGGCAGCAAGATGTCCATCAGAAGCTGCACCAGTCATATTGCAACCCGGGTCGTGAGTGATTTCAATCTGGATCCGTCCAGGATGATGTGGCTGGAATATTACCCGTCAAGCCGTTATGGTGAAACGGGTGAGCGAATTATTCCGGCAAGACTGGATTCGGTTGAATTTGAATGGCGGGAATTGATGGCGATCAAACCCAAATGGCGGTCCGTTCGTCCCCCGTTGCTGGATATGGTTTACGAGATGATGGGAGAATCTGGGGCGCAATCCCAGCCGGTTATATAGGCTATGATGTTGGGTTGATTATCGGGCAGAAATTTGTGGAAAAATACGGTATTTGAAAATCTATAGATTGAGTGCCTTGATGCCTTCCAGGGAAATTTCTCCGTCAGAATTGAAGGCGACCATGGATGGCTTGAGGAGCCCGCCTTCCAGAAAAAGCTTGCCTTTGATTTTGAAACTGATCTTGTTTTTGCTTTTCATTTCCCGGATACACTGGGAGATATCATCAATGGATGAATAGACGGTCATTGGAATGGTGGCGGTTTCAAACGAAGGGATATGTGTGGGCGTGTTGGATACGCCGGTTGCGAGACGGGTATCCTCGAGATTCAGTTCACAGTCGATCCCTTTAATATCGAATGCGCGACCATTGACATTAAATACCCGCATTTCAATTCGAAGAACCGCTTCAAAGAGATTGATATCCTCGATCTTGATTTTGGAAACCGTCACGCGGGGCGATTCAACATTTTTACCTGTGAGAGAACAGGATGATATAAAGGTAAATATCACTGCCATGCTGAGGATAGCAAAATGAAGATTGTGAACCTTCCGCATGGATAATTCCTTTTTAACAGATTGAAATATAAGGCTTAAACAATTATATACAGACAGCATGTCAGCTCGACTAAACCTGAACGGCTGTAGAATAGAAATATTTGGAAACAAAGTCAATATTAATAAATTAAATAAACGACAAGACCATCAGATATGCCATCAGATATGCCGTCAGATATGATTGATCAAGAAACCGGCAATCGAATCCATCATCAGCATGCCGGAACGGCGCAGTCTGAATCGGTTGCCATCATATACAGCCAGGTTTCTTACAAGGGAATCCGTAAGTGTTGCATCGATGACGGGCATCAGGCTGCGCTGAAACCGATATTCAAATTCGGCAAGGGATATGCCATCGGTTGTCCGCAGTCCCAGATAGATGGCTTCCATCATTTGTTGATCCGGTGTCAGCGTTTCAGTTCCCTCAAGCGGCATCATGCCTTTTGATACTGCTTGGCAATACGCCGCCATGTTTCGATAATTCCAACTGCGCTGGGGCGGTGAAAACGAATGGGCCGAAGGACCCAGCCCCAGGTAGGGCTCGGATTGCCAATACTTCTGATTGTGCCTGGAGCGCCAGTGACCCGGATAACGGTGATGCCGGCGTGCAAAATTGGAAATCTCATATTGCTCATATCCATTTGACTCCAGAAATTCGACAACGGTCAGATAATGGACTGCCATGTCATCCTCCTGAGCCAAATGGAATTCCCCGCGTTTTCTGGCCAGATCCAGGGCGGTTCCCGGTTCGCAGGTCAGCATATAGCAGGAAACATGTTCGGGCTCAAACGTAACGGCCTGTCTGAGATCCGACAGGAGGTCTGTCTGGTTCTGTCCGGGAATGCCATAAATCAGATCCAGACCAATATTGCTGAAGCCCGATTTTCTGGCATATTGAATCGCCAGTTTTGCCTCATCGGATGAATGAATCCGACCCAAAAACGCCAGGTATCTGTCCTGAAACGATTGAATACCAATCTGCAGACGATTGATACCCATTGACCGATAGTCCTGGCATTTTTTCAGGCTGATAGTCCCCGGATTGGCTTCAATGGTGATTTCAGATGCGTTTGCCATGGAAAAGCGGTTGCGGGTCGCCTCAATGATGCCTGCGATCTGATGGGAGTCGAGTATGGATGGCGTTCCACCACCAAGATATACGGTATCAAACGGGGATGGAAATGCCTGGATCAGGTCCATTTCCTTTTTGAGAGAATCACAGAATGTTTCCCTGAGCGACAAATCCGTGATGGAGTAAAAATCGCAATAAACGCATTTTTTGATGCAGAACGGGATGTGAATATACAGTCCAGGCGCCATGATTGTCGAATACTAACCGGTTTCTCTTCAGGAATCAACTGAAGGTTATTGGTGAAACAGTGATCTTCCGAGAGAAAAAAAATATTGACATGGAAAAGAAACATATTTAAACAGGATAAAAAACATCTTATATATCCTGTTTAAAGACTCGATAACCTGAAAACGAAAGGTTTTTGACCATGCGTCTGTCCAGGGCCGGCGAATATGCGATCAGATGTATTCTAAACCTCTCCCAAAAGGGGCAGGGCGTGTTGGTGACGCGCAAAACCGTGGCGGATGAAATGGACATCCCCCACCAGTTTTTAAGCAAGATCGCCCAGCAACTGGCACGGGCTGGACTGATTGAAATTGTTCAGGGCGCCAGGGGCGGATTCAAACTGGCCCTGCCATCCGATCAAATTTCCCTTCTGGATGTTCTGGAAGCGGTTATTGGAGAAATTTTTCTCAATGACTGCATTCTTCGACCCGACTCCTGCCACAGAAGTCCGCAATGTGCGGTTCACCAGGTATGGCAGGCCGCAGTTCTTGACCTTCGACAAACCCTGAGATCCGCACGATTTTCTGATCTCATCCAAAATACCTGTCAATCCGTTGATCACCCGCAACAGAAAGGAGACTGAAAATGGATGTGGTTTTATTATCCCGGTTGCAGTTTGCCGCAGCCACAATGTTCCACTTCTTGTTTGTACCACTCACGCTGGGGCTTTCCATCCTGGTGGCCTGGATGGAAACGCGATATGTCATGACCCGCGACGACAGCTATCTTAAAATGACCCGATTCTGGGGCAAAATTTTCCTGATCAATTTCGCTCTGGGAATTGTCACGGGCATCACGCTTGAATTCCAGTTTGGAACAAACTGGTCCAGATATTCGGCCTATGTCGGGGATATTTTCGGATCGCTGTTGGCGATTGAAGCCAGTGCAGCCTTTTTTCTGGAATCCACGCTGATCGGTGTATGGGTGTTCGGATGGAAAAAACTTTCGGCCAAAGCGCATGCCACGGTCATGTGGCTGATCGCATTTGCCTCGTCATTATCGGCCATCTGGATTCTGACGGCCAACGCCTGGATGCAGCACCCGGTCGGATATACGATTCGGGATGGCCGGGCAGAGTTGACCGATTTTGCCGCGGTCATTTTTCAGAAATTCGCCATTCTGGAATTTTTTCACACCATCAGCGGCGCCTATATTCTGAGTGCGTTTTTTGTGATGGGCATCAGCGCATGGTATCTGCTGAAACAGCGGCATGTGCCGTTGTTCACCCAATCCTTTCGGATTGCCCTGGTATTCGGTTTTATCTTTTCCGTATTCATTGTTGTGGAAGGTGATCTGCATGCGGTGGATCTGGCGGAAAAACAGCCGGCCAAACTGGCTGCCATGGAATCCCACTGGGAAACCCAATCCCATGCGCCCCTGTATCTCTTTACCTGGCCGGACCCGGAAAAAGAAGCCAATCGCGTCGAGATCGGCAAGATTCCAGGGCTGCTCAGTTTTCTGGCGTTTCGGGATACCGGCGCAGAGGTTCGGGGATTGAAGGATTTTCCCAAGGATGAACGGCCTCCGGTGCTTGTGACATCGCTGGCATTCAAGGCCATGATCGGGCTGTCCATGTATTTTGTTCTGATGACCGGAATCGGTCTTTTTTTACGAAACCGGCTCACGGAAAGCACCTGGTACCTGAAGTTGATGTTTTTTTCCATTCCGCTTCCCTATATTGCCAATCAACTGGGCTGGATCGTGGCGGAAGTGGGCAGGCAACCGTGGATCGTTTACGGATTGATGAAAACATCTGACGCAGTTTCGCCGGTTGCATCATCCCAGGTGTTAACGACACTCGTTGCCTTCATCCTGGTGTATGGTTTGCTGGGAGCGGTGGGGCTGTTTCTGATTGTTCAGCATGTCAAAAAAGGGCCTGCGGAAGTCACCAGTTGATCGCATTCAATTCCATCGGATTTGGAAATAACGACATCATTCATTCGAATGAATTTGATTGAATACAAGGGGGATATATGGACTTGCAGACAACGTGGTTTTTTTTGTGGGGACTTTTATGGGCCGTATTTTTTATCACGGATGGATTTGATTTTGGTGTGGGGACCCTGCTGCCGTTTCTGGGAAAAACCAATGAGGACCGGCGGATGATGCTTAACTCGGTCGGGCCGTTGTGGGATGGGAACGAGGTGTGGCTGATCACGGCTGGCGGTGTGACATTTGCCGCGTTTCCCACGGTGTATGCCGTGATGTTTTCATCGCTTTATTCTGCGCTGATGCTGATTCTGTTTGCCCTGATTCTTCGGGGAGTCTCATTTGAATTTCGCGGCAAGGTCGAATCCCCTGTATGGCGGAGGATCTGGGATGGATGCAATTTTATGGGAAGTGTGATTCCGGCCATTTTGTTCGGCGTGGCTTTTGCCAACATTTTCAAAGGGATTCCAATTGATGGGAACGGAATCTATCAGGGCAATCTGTTCACATTGCTCAACCCGTTCGGTCTTCTGGGTGGTCTCCTGTTTCTGTTGATGTTTATCCAGCATGGCGCATTGTGGCTGTGCATCAGAACAGGAAACGGCCTTCAGGAACAGGCCCGGCGGACCGCCTTTCGGGTATGGCCGGTTCTTGCGGTTACTGCCGTTGCGTTTCTGGTTGCAGCCTGGTATTCCACCCGGCTGTATGATAATTATTTAAATCATCCGTCATTGTTTATCGTGATTCTTATGACCGTTGCCGCTCTTTTTGCCGTGCCGGTTCTTCTGAAAAGATCCGCCTGGTTCTTTTCCTGGCTGGCATCCGCCGGGTTTATTGCAGGCGCCACGTTTTTTGGTATCATCGGGCTCTATCCCAATCTGTTTCCCTCCAGCATCGATGCGGCCTACAGCCTGACAGCATTCAACGCCTCATCCAGTCCCCTGACCCTGACGATCATGCTGGTGGTGGTGGCCATTTTCATTCCCGTTGTCATCGGATATCAGATCTGGGCATACCGGATGTTCTCGGACCGCATGACAATCGATGACCTGGATTATGAAGAAGCATATTAACGGTTTTAACCGTCAGAATTGAGGAATCCGTATCCGGGACAATGAATGAAACTGATCCGTCATAACCCATCCATCAGCCGGCGCACGTCCTTTTTGTTTTCTCCATAAAACCGGGACCAGAACTGAATCAGTCGGCCTTTCACCTGATCCATTCGCGGCGGAACCGGATACGAAACAATGGGAAGATGCGCGATATCAACGGGAAGATAGCACATGGCCTGCGTAATTCCGGAAGCATATCTTCCCGGAATCATGCCGGCAAAATGTTCGGCCTCTGTTGCTTGAAAATCCAGGGATCGAACAAACTGAAGCGTACACTCGGATGTTGCGCGGTTATTGACCCGTTTTATTTTTTCATTGAGCAATACTGCCATTTCCTGAACCAGATCCACACAGATCATTGGTACGGATTCGTCTGCGCTGTTTTGGTCCGCAGTCACACCACCATGTTGATACACCTGACACGCGTTTTGAAATGCATCATAGGACTGAAGTGCCAACAATACATACCGTCGTTTTTGAGTGAAGGCTTTTGGAACCGCAGGAAACTGAGCAGAAGGCTTTTGCGCCATACCTGTAAAGACGGACCGGTCGATCCCGATCTCGTTAAAAAACGTTTGACGTCCGGTTTCATGGAGCAGCAGGGCATCCAGAACAGCCAGCTTTTCCAAGGGTCTTTGGGCTGCTTTTTGAAGCGTCTGAATAAACCGGTCAAGGGTTTCCCGCATGTGATCGATTTCAACACGCTCTCCGAAAAACCGCTCGGCCACATCACTCAGCAGTTCTCCGCTCAGATCTTTCGCGAACTCATCCAGAACATTTGAATGCTGTTTTTCCATTAACCTTACCTGTTCAAGCAATGGGAGATGACCGCAGTTTTTCAAGGCGTCAGCCGCAAAAAGTCCATCCCCGCCGTGCTGCCTTGCGAAATGAATTTTCTGAAAGTCGATATACCATCAGGATGCACCCAGTTGGCGCATCCGCCGTTTTTAAGTCATGTTTCGCCCTGGTGCCGGATCTGATCCGGCGCCCCCGACCGTTTTTTTATGGGTTGTATTGGGTCAAACGGTAGTAGTATCCTTTTTGGGCGATCAGTGTGTCATGGGTTCCGGTTTCGATCACGCGACCACTGCCAAGAACAACAATCTGATCGGCAGACCGGGCTGTGATCAGCCGATGGGCGATGACAATGGCCGTGCGCCGGAACATCAGGTTGGCGATGGCCTGCTGAATCTTCTGTTCGGTCTGTGAATCGATATAGGATGTCGCCTCATCCAGAATGATCAAATCCGGATTACGGGCAAAGGCTCTGGCAATGGAGATGAGTTGCCGTTCCCCGCTCGATATCGATAACCCGCCTTCAGACAGAACAGTATCCAGACTGTTTGGCAGACGATCGAGTATGGATGTCAAATGGGATGCGTCGATGATGCGATGCAATTCCGCGTCACTCAGACGGGCGGCACCATGCAAGATATTATCCCGGACACTTTCCGAAAACAGAAACGGGTCCTGCGTGACCAGGGCCATGCGGGATCGCAGCATATCGATTGAATAGTGTTGAATGTCCGCGCCATTGATCCGTATGGACCCGGAATCCGGCTCGTACAAACGGGTCAGCAGGTTGATCAGGGTGGTTTTCCCGGACCCGGTCTGGCCGACAATGGCAAGGGTTTCCCCGGATCTGACAGAAAAGGAAATCTGTTTCAGAACGGGTTCGCCGGGAAGATAGCCGAATGACACATCCCGTATTTCCAGATCCCGGATCGTTTCCAGCGTGCGGGTTGTCTGGGAAGGGGAAGATGGTGTTTCGATGATCCCTTCATGATTATCCAGAATCTGAAACAGCCGCTCCGCAGAGGACAGGGCATTCTGAAGGATATTGTATTTTTCCGCGACATCCCGAATGGGTCTGAAAAACATCTTGATATAGGAAATAAATGCGGCCAGGCTTCCGATGGTAATGATATCGGAAAGGACCCAGATGCCGCCGGAATAGATGATCAGGGCCATTGCGATGATGCTTAAAAATTCGATTACCGGCATAAAAATGGCAAAAACATGAAGCTGGCGCATTCCTGCCGTATAGTAATCATGATTGGTTGCTGCAAATTTCTGATAGTTGTTTTCTTCCTGCCGGAATAACTGAATGACCCTCATGCCGGATATTGTCTCGGAGAACCGGGTGTTTATTTCCGCGGTTTTGACCCGCAGGGTTCGAAACGCCTCTCTGGCAAGTCTGGAAAAATAGATGGCGGAGAAAATCACGCCCGGTAGAACCACAAACGATGTCAGTGCCAGCTTCCAGTTGATGACCAGCAGCATGACCGCTATTCCGGTCAGAAGAAAGAGGTCTTTAAACACGAATATGATGATGGATGTGAAAAGCTCATGCAGATTCTGAACATCGCTGGTGACGCGGGTCACCAGACGGCCGGCGGGATTTTTGGTGAAATAGGCCATACCCAGATTCAACATATGCGTAAACAGCTTCATCCGCAGTCCGTGCATGATCATCTGGGCCGCGTATTCCATGATGATCAACTGAAAAAAATTGAACAGAAAATCCAGCAGAATCAGGCCTGCAAAAAGGACCGTCAAACTGGCAATACCCGACAGATCCCGCTGTCTGACGGCACGGATTTCCGCAGGTGTCAGTTTGCCCAGATCATCCAATGAAATCAGGATCGATTCTCCCGAGTGAATAAACAGGTCAGGATGGCGCCTGACCACCGCATCAGCCGCCCGTTCCGAAGTATCCACCTGAATGTGTCGGATTTTTTTCTCGGTGTTATTCCGGTCGATGGTTTCTGACTTCCTGGGTTGCGGCAGAATATAATTATCGATACCTTCCCGAATGATATAGGGCAGAGACAGGTCCAGAAGGGTTAGCAGAATGACCAGGGCGATTGCAAGGATAATCTGGTTGCGAAAGGGTCTGACAAATGGCAGCATGCGCCATAAAAACCGGCTGTCATATCCTTTGTCGAGTTTTTTTTCATCAAAATAGGTTTGATCACCGTGCATCGAGCCGTTCTTCCATCTCCTGAAGGTGACAGGTCTGGGCATAATATCCGTTTAACGCCATCAGGTCGGCATGTGTGCCGGATTCCGAAATCCGGCCATCATCCAGAACCACGATGCGATCGGCGTGGCGAATCGCGCTCAGCCGGTGAGACACCAGAATCAGGATTGTCTTTCCAACCAGCCTTTGTATCGTCTTCATGATGATCTGTCCGGTTTCGATGTCCACCTGGCTGATGGGATCATCCAGAATCAATATGGCGGGTGAATTGATCAGACACCGGGTCAATGCGATGCGTTGTTTCTGGCCCCCGGAAAGAATGATCCCTTTCTCGCCGACCAGGGTATCCAGTCCGTTGGGAAACGATAAGATGGTTTCTCGAATGGACGCCCGTTCGGCTGCGTTCAGAATATCGTTGTCGGAAATACCCGTTTTTCCCAGAATAATATTGTCCCGTATGGTTCCGGCAAACAGAAACGGCTCCTGCGGCATGAATGCGATATGGTTGCGCAGATCACTGATCCGGATTTGTTCCACGGGTGTACCATCCAGTAAAATCCGACCCGATGTGACATCGTAAAGTCGTGGAATCAGGTTCAGAAATGTGGTTTTTCCCGCGCCTGGCGGCCCGGCGATTCCCAGAAATTCTCCGGATTTCAGATCGATGCTGATATCGGTCAGGGCGTTTATTGGCTCTTGGCTGGTTGAGGATGAATACGTGAACCCGACCTGATCGAACCGGACTGATCCCGGCGCATGTGGCATGGACACCGGTGAAAGTGAATCCCGGATATCCGGAACGGTTGTCATGATTCGGTTGATCCGGTCCAGAGACGCTTTCCCACGCTGAATCAGGTTGATGACCCAGCCCATTGCCATCATGGGCCAGGTCAGAAGACCCAGATAGCTGATAAATGCAACAAAATCACCTGGCGTAATTTCATTTAAAATCGTTTTCTGACCCCCGAAAAACAGAACCAGCGCCAGGCTGATGTTGGAAAAAAATACCATCATGGGAAACAGCGCGCTGGTAATGCGGACCAGTCTTAAATTTTGGCGGATATATTCACGGGATGACGCTTCGGTTCGGGTGATTTCGGTGTTCAGGGTATCGTGAGCCTTGACGATATGGATGCCGGAAATGGATTCCCGAACCACTTCGGTCAGGCTGGAAAATGACGCCTGAACATCCTGATACCGCTGATGCATTTTTTTGCTGAAAATGCGCGTTCCCAGTACGATAAACGGCATCGGAACAATCACATATCCGGTCAGTTGAACATGAATATACAGCATGAAGCCAATGGCTGCAGCCCCCATGACAATGGCATCGGTCAGGGCTACCACACCCATTCCGACCGCCATTCGAATATGCATGATATCATTGGTGGCATGCGCCATGATATCGCCGGTTTTGACATGATCGAAATACCGGGCGGACAGCGTCTGAATATGTGCGAACAACCGATTTCGCAGTCCCTCCTCGACCTGCCTTGACATGCCGATCAGGCATCGTCTCCACAGATACCGGAAGGCGCCCATCAGAATCGCGATACCCGTCATATAAAGGGCATAGACCAGGAGCGTTTCGGTTGTAATCTGATACCGGGTCAATGAATCAATGGCATGTTTGATCACCCGGGGGATGATCAATTGCAGAAAATCCACAACGATCAGACAGAAAACACCCAGGGCAATGATCCATCGATTCTGGATCAGATAGGGTTTTATCAGGTCAATGGACTGCATTCTGGGATATCATTTTTAATCAACCCGGTTTGTTTTGTTTTTCAGGATTGCTATCCTATCCAAATATTTTACAAAATCATCCGGAATTTGATTTTTATTGAGTTCATTACGAAATGGAAGACTGTCGATTTTTTCGGGTTATCATTTCATTTTTTACCCATCATGTCAACGGATTGATCCTTGATTTTCGATCTGTGGAATGGATGTTTTCCCAAAGGTATCAGAACGATTTCAAAATACCGTACAGCATTCCAAGCGTCACATTAAAATCGCTTAAAATCAAAATAATGGCTACAATATAGTTATAAGTCAATTATAAAATAGCTAATTTTCTTGACAATTCGGTATTCACATAATACAGGGAAATATCGGCTTGAGACGTCGCGAGACGTCGAGCTATATAAAAGAAAGGAGTAATCTTGGATTTTGGAATCTTGAACCAAATCAACTTCAATTGGGATTTTGTGGTTGCCTTTTTGAGTATTGTTCTGATAGACCTTATTCTGGCTGGTGACAATGCCGTGATCATCGCCATGGCGGTCCGATCCCTTCCGAGAAAGCAGCGAATGAGAGGGGTTGCCTTTGGCGCTGGCGCTGCGGTTGTGCTTCGGGTAATCCTGACTTTTTTTGCTGCCCAGCTCCTGCAGTATCCATTCATCAAATTTTTTGGCGGGGCTATCATTGTCTGGATCGCCATAAAACTGTTTGTGGCCGGGTCTCCGGATGGAGAGATAAAAAAGGAGGCTGCGACCCTCAGCCAGGCCATCTGGATCATTATTATTGCTGACATTACCATGTCCCTGGATAATGTCCTGGCTGTAGCCGCTGCTTCAAAAGGAAATCTGGCGCTTCTTATCTTCGGACTGGGCCTGAGCATTCCTTTTGTGGTTTTTACCAGTAACCTTCTGTCCTTGCTGATGGACAAATATCCCTTTGTCGTTTATATCGGTGCCGCTGTTCTGGGCCGGGTGGCCGGAGAAATGATGATTACCGATCCGTTTATTATAGACCTGATTCATCCCTCCAAATTGTTACAATACACCGTTGAGGTTTTTTTCATTGTGGGTGTTCTGGTAGCCGGAAAAGCCTGGATAAAATGGAAAAACCGTCGGGAAGATCAGCAGGCTGGATCCCGGTCTTAACCGTGGGAATACAGGCATCGGGTTTCAGGTATCAGATTTCAGGTTAAACGCGGTAAATGCCGCTTTCATCGCCGGGTGTGAATCTGGGTATGATTCATGACCATTCACAAAAACAATGCCACTTCAAAAGGATTGAACCGTTATGGCCGTTTTAACTGTTTCCAGAGAACATCAGAGTGGTTGTGTTGAAATTGGACAGGCGGTCGCCCATCAGTTGGGCTATGATTTTGTGAACAAAGACTGTATCTATACCAATTTAAGAAACGCGGGTGAAAAATGGGGACAGATGGCCGAAGAACTGGATGAGGAACGTCCCAGTATCTGGGAAAAATACGATAGGGAGTATCTCGGTTTTATTGCCTTGATCGAATCCACAATTTATGAGTATGCCGCCACGGATCGCGCAGTAATTTTGGGAAGAGGCAGCGTCTTTCTCCTGCACGATATACAACATGTCCTCAAAGTACGCCTGTTTGCTCCCCTTGATGTCAGAATCGAGCGGGTAATGGTAAAAAATAATGTGGATCGCAAAACAGCCAAAGAGATTCTTGAAAAAACCGATAAAAGCCGGTCTGGTTATGTCCATGCCATTTACGAGAAACAGTTGACGGATGTCGAAAATTACGATCTGATTTTTAATACCGGTAGTCAAACCTATGATCTGGTTACAGAGAATCTGGTCGAGATCCTGAAAAAATGGAGTCAGCGCGCAACCCCGGAAAGCATGCAGCGGCTGAAGGATCGTGCCCTGGCTGCAAAACTGAAGGCCCGGATATTTATCCACCCCGATATCTTCATCCCGTCATTGGAAGTTTTTCCGGATGGAAATGCCATTGTCATAAAGGGTTTGGTCCATACGTCCCGGGAAGAAAACCTGATAGCGGAATTGATTCATAATATCCTTGGTTCTCATCCCATTCGCAATGAGCTTCATTATCGGACATAATCATATCCCCCTGTATCTTGATTTTATGACCGATTCTCCACACTGAAGTCATAAACAAAAACCTTCCTGCATATCCGTTTCAAATCTCCGGGTGTTACCCCGCACTGGATAACTGCGCTTGAAAATCGGTCAAACTGGCGTTCATTCACCATCTGTGAGCGCATCCATGTCAATTGACTAATTTCCAATCGGATGATATTCAATTTACGAAAAGAAATAACGTCAAAACACCGGGATTGGATTTATCCTGATGGGCATTAATACCGCAACCCATAACGACATGCATTCTCCGGCCATCGGATGGTGGTCGGCACTGCTGCCCTTTTCGATTTTTGTGGCCAGCGCATGGCTGATCCCGACAACGGTTTCGGGCGGCCGTATATACCTTGACGTGGACTGGGTTCCCAGTCTGGGCGTGAGCCTGTCACTGGCCATCGACGGTCTGAGCCTACTGTTTGTCATGATCATCAGTCTGGTGGGAACAGCGGTTTATATCTTTGCCGGCGACTATCTGGGAAATCATCCCCGACTCCGGTGGTTTTACGTACTGCTTTCCCTGTTTATGCTCTCGATGCTGGGGCTCGTTTTGACAGATAACCTGCTTGCCCTGTTTGTTTTTTGGGAGCTGACGACCCTTACCTCTTATCTGCTCATCGGATTCGAAAACGAGAGCGCCGAGGCCCGGTTTAACGCCCGCCAGGCATTGCTGGTAACCGGTGCGGGCGGACTTGCGATGTTGGTGGGAATTTTGCTGTTGGGTCATATCGCAGGCAGTTACACCATTTCGAATCTGATCCCTCAGGCCGATATCATACGCAGCCATCCCCTCTATGTGCCGGTCCTTGTTTTGATCCTGGCCGGGGCTTTGACCAAATCCGCTCAGTTCCCTTTCCATTTCTGGCTGCCCAATGCCATGGCAGCGCCCACTCCGATCAGTGCCTTTCTCCATTCGGCCACCATGGTCAAGGCCGGTATCTATTTGTTGGCCCGTTTACATCCGGTGCTGGGCGGCACCCCGTTCTGGATGCAGACATTGGTGAGCATTGGGGGCATTACGGCGTTATGGGGCGCCATTCTGGCGATTGGGCAGAAGGATCTCAAGCGCATGCTGGCCTACACGACTGTTATGGCGCTGGGAATCATGACGATGTTTCTCGGCGGCCGGAGCACGTCGACCCTGACCGCTGCAGTGACATTTCTGATGGTTCACGCCCTGTATAAATCAGCGCTGTTCATGATCGTGGGCACACTGGATCACCAGACCGGCACCCGGATGCTGACAGACATAGGCGGATTGCGACGCGCCATGCCGATCACGGCTGCCGCAACCGCTGCCGCCGCTCTTTCCATGGCAGGTTTTCCGCTTTTTTTTGGTTTTGTGGGTAAAGAGATCATGTACAAGGGCGCCTTGACCGAAGCGATGTTTCCACAGTTTGCCACCTTTTCAGCGCTTGTCTCCAATGCCCTGATGACTGCGGTGGCCGGCATCCTTTTTCTTCAGGTTTTTACAGGCCCAGTGCGGACACCTTTCCGGAAGCCGTCAGAGGCCGGAGTCGCAATGTGGATCGGCTCACTGGTTCTGGGATCTTTGGGCATTTTTTTCGGTCTTTGTCCCGACTGGGTGGGCCGCTATCTGATTGAACCGGCGGTCCTGGCGTTTCATCCGCAAGCGGATGACATTCACCTCAAAATATTTTATGGTTTCAACGATCCGCTTTTGCTCAGCGTTATCACCCTGGCGCTGGGCGGTATCGGGTATGGTACACGGCAATGGCTGCGCAACGCATCCGAACTCATCAGACAGAATCAACCGGTCACCGGTTCGCAAATTTACGGCCGGTTTCTGAACCTGACAGCGGCTCTGGCTGCCGTGCATACCCGGGTGGTTCAACACGGCTCGCTACAGCGCTATCTGAGTGTGATTCTGTTTTGTGTGGTGGCGGGGGTCGGCGCGACGATGCTGAACACCGGTTTTGGGTTTCGGGTTTCTCTTAACGTCGGGGAAGATTTGGCCGCCATCGAGATACTGTTGGGTTTGTTGATACTGGGAGCCTTGATTGTCATACTGTTTGCCCGATCCAGCCTGCTGGCTGTATGCGCACTGGGCGTTATCGGGACTGGTTGCGCCATGATCTTTCTGTGGAATGGTGCACCGGATGCCGCCCTGACCCAATTGCTGGTTGAGACCCTGACAATAATCATCGTCGCCAATGTGCTGTTGCGCCTGCCTGCCATGACGCCACATCTGACCAGTCCTTCACGACTTGTTTTTAACGCAGGCATTGCGCTGGCTGCGGGGACCATGGTGACACTCCTGCTGCTTGCCGCGGTCGCCGGACCCATTGACCGCAGCATCACCGAATATTATGAGAGATTCAGTGTGATGAAGGCTCACGGCCGGAACATTGTTAATGTGATCCTGGTCGATTTTCGCAGCTTTGACACCGTGGGAGAAATCATCGTGGTGGCTGTGGCCGGCCTTGCCAGCGTGGCCCTGATTCGCCGGAGGCGCCCATGCGATCCATCATCCTGAGTACGACGATCCGTCTGTTGGTCGCGTTGATTCTGGTCTTTTCCGTCTATCTGCTCTGGCGGGGACATCACTTGCCCGGAGGCGGTTTTGCGGCTGCACTGGTGGCTGCCAGCGGCTTTGGGCTCTTTGCCATGGCCGAAGGACCGGAATCGGTGTACCAGTCGCTGCGAATCGATCCGCAAAAACTCACCGCCACCGGCCTGATTCTGGTGTCGGCGACCGGATCACTGCCCATGTTTTTGGGGAAACCCTTTCTGACCGGCATCTGGTGGTCTCTGTCCCCGGGGCTCTCGATCGGAACACCGCTTTTCTTCGATATCGGGGTGTTTCTGGTGGTTCTGGGCACCGTGCTTTCCCTGATTCTAACCCTGGAGGAAGCGTAAATGGAGACAATGCTCTCACTGCTCGTGGGCGCAATGGTGGCTGTCAGCGTGTTTCTCATGCTCTCCCGGGACCTGATTCGATTCATTTTCGCCCTGCTGTTGGCCACCAATGCCATCAATCTGTTGATTCTAACCGCCGGACGAATCGGGCATCTGCCCCCGCCGCTCATTGCAGCAGATCAAACCCTGCCCGCTGTCTCACTGGCCAACGCTCTTCCCCAGGCCCTGATTCTTACCGCGGTGGTCATTGGATTTGCCTTGTTCTCTTTTGTTTTTATTCTTTTTTACCGGACATACGCAACCCTGGGAACCGTGGACAGCGAGGCCATGCGGGTGGCGGAGCCTCTGGCATCCGAGCCGGACGCCGATCGGACGCAACCGGAGATCCTGCCATGAACGCCCTGCCGGCATTGGCCATTGTTATTCCGCTGCTCTTTGCCGCTCTGGCCATGGGGATACGGCTGAATCCGCGGGCCGCCCATGGACTGGCCATGACGGGCGCCGCGCTGCACCTGGCATTGGCCGTGGCGCTGTTTATCCGGGTGGCGCATCACGGCATTCAGACCGTTTACCTGGGGGCCTGGGCTTCGCCTTTCGGTATCTGTCTGGCGGTTGATCCCCTTGCTGCTGTCATGGTGGTTCTTACTGGAATCATCGGGCTTTGTGCGATCGTCTACGCGGGAAGCGGTACCGATCCCGGTCTGGTGGCCAACGGATTTTATTCTCTGCTGCATATTCTGCTTGCAGGCATCACGGGCGCCTTTCTGACCGCCGATCTTTTCAACCTGTATGTCTGGTTCGAGGTCATGCTGATGAGTTCTTTCGGTCTTTTGGTCATGGGCCGGAAAAAGATTCAACTGGATGGCGGCGTCAAGTATGTGGTAATCAATATTGTCGCTACCCTGCTTTTCATTACGGCCCTGGGACTGACCTACGGCATGACCGGAACCCTCAACATGGCGGATCTTCACTTGAAACTTGCCCGTGTTGATCATGTTGGTTTGCGGGCCGCAGTGTCCATGCTTTTTGTGGCGGCCTTCGGCATCAAGGCAGGTATTTTCCCGCTCTACTTTTGGCTTCCCGCAGCCTACCACACCTTGCCGCTGCCCGTGGCAGCTCTCTTTGCCGGACTTCTGACCAAGGTAGGCGTCTATGCCCTGATTCGGTTGACGACCCTTATTTTTGTCGTCGATGCAACCTTCATTTGTTCGGTTCTGCTGGTTCTGGCCATGTTGACCATGGTCAGCGGCGTTCTGGGCGCCGCGGCCCACACAGACATCCGGCGAATTCTCTCTTTTCACATCATTAGTCAGGTGGGCTACATGGTGCTGGGGATTGCCCTATTCACACCCATGGCGCTTGCAGGCGCTGTTTTCTACCTGATGCATCACATCATCGTAAAGACATCCCTGTTTCTGGTGGGAGGTATGATACGGCATAGCGGCGGAGGCTTTGATCTGGATGGTCTCGGTGGTCTGTATGTCCGCCAACCGCTTTTGGCCTTTCTCTTTTTCATTCCTGCCTTTTCCCTGGCCGGTTTTCCGCCGTTTTCCGGCTTCTGGGCCAAGATGATCCTGATTCAAGCCGGTATTGAGGCGGGTGCTGTCATCGTCGTGACAGTCGCCATCATCGTCGGGCTTTTGACACTCTATTCCATGACCAAGATCTGGGACCAGGTATTCTGGAAACCCGCACCGGAGCAGGCTGAAAAACAGGATCCGGTGTTAAACAATCCATCGGTCTGGATGCTGGCGCCCGTGGCCATGCTGGTACTCCTGACCGTTGCCATTGGATTGGGAGCCGAACCGGTTTACCGGCTGGCTGTCAAATCCGCCGAGTTTCTGCTTCAGCCCGCTCTTTACGTACAGGCTGTTCTGGGAAAGGGCGCGTTATGAATTTGTTGATCCTGAACACGATTTTAGCCATCGGGTTTACCGCGGTATTGGGAGTATTTTCGGTGGGAGGCTTTGTGGCCGGTTATATCGTGGGATATTTTGCTCTGTGGATCACCCGGTCCCTTTATGGCCAGGAGCGCTATTTCAGCCGCCTATCCAACGCGCTGCATCTGATCGTTTATTTTTTATGGCAACTCGTGATTTCCAATATCCGGGTGTTTTGGGACGTCATCACGCCGCACCACACCAGCCAGCCGGGTATCATCGGCATTCCGCTGGATGCCCGAACAGATATGGAAATCACACTGGTTGCCAACCTGATATCTCTGACACCCGGTACATTGAGTCTGGATGTTTCACAAGACCGCACGACACTTTATGTTCATGTCATGTTTATGGACGATATTGAAATGGTTCGCGCTGAAATCAAGAACGGAATCGAGAGGCGTGTATTGGAGGTGTTGCGATGACAATGGCCCAACTCTTGAATCATGCCGCCCAGGCCACCCTGATATTGCTGCTGGTGGGAATATTTCTGGCCGGCATCCGACTGGTGAAGGGTCCGGACCCGGCGGATCGGATCATGGCGCTCGATCTCATCTCTGTTTTGATTGTCGGTTTTCTGGCAGCCCTGTCAGTCTATACCCGGCAATCGGCGGTACTGGATGTGGCGATCGCGTATGCGCTTGTCGCGTTTCTGGGAACAGTGGCCCTGGCTCGCTGGCTTGAGCGCCGGGCTGCAAAACAGCCGGGTGCACGGGAGGAACCATGAACGAGGCGATTGCGGCTGTGATGATATTGACCGGGGCACTGTTTGCTCTTGTGGCGGCAGTAGGCGCACTGCGCCTGCCCGACCTGTTAATTCGCATGCATGCGTCTACCAAGGCCGGCACCATGGGCGCCGGACTCATTTTGCTGGGAGTGGCCCTGTACGACATGGAGACCGGTGTGACCCTGCGGGCCATGGCGGCGATCTGTTTCCTCCTGCTCACCGCACCCGTTTCCGCACACCTCATCGGTCGGGCCGCCTACCGCTCCGGCATCCGGCTTTGGGGTCGAACCCAGGTCGATGAATTGGGTGAATACTGCCAACTTACCCAACATTGCGATGTGCGTGAATTTGATAAAGGGCATGCACTGGCCGGCCTCCGGATTCCCGAGGATGATCATCCGGGTTGACAAATTGGCTGCTTAACTTCCCGATTAAAACGGATAGGCAAGGACAATTATCATGAAAATACTGGGCGTCAAATTCAAAAACATCAACTCATTGACCGGAGAATGGGAAATCCGTTTTGACCGGTCTCCGATTTCCGATACCGGGTTGTTTGCCATTGTTGGTCCCAATGGTTCGGGCAAATCCTCCATTCTGGATGCAATCACCCTTGGGCTGTACGGCGAAACCGCCCGTCTTAAAATTTCTGAAGGCTGCCGGTTGAACTTTTCCGGCAAGGAATCCTACGCAGAGGTGACATTTTCGGTGATGGATCATCAGTATTGCAGCCGGTGGGTTATGCATTGGAATGGCGAAAAACCAGAGCCTCCCGACATGCTGCTATTTTCTCTTAACGGCGAAAAAACCCTGCTGGAAAATCGGCCAATTCCGGTTCGAACACGCATCGAGGAAATATCAGGGCTTGATTTCAAGCGGTTCTGCCGGTCCATCCTGCTGGCCCAGGGTGAGTTTTCCGCATTTTTGAATGCGCTGGAAAACGAGCGGGGGGAAATTCTGGAAAAAATCATTGGTCCGGAAATGCGTCAGGAACTGGCGGAATCCATCCGGTCGCGGGTAGATGTTGAAACCGAACGGCTGCATCGGCTTCAGAAAGATGCGGCCCGTTTTCAGACACCGGAAAAGGCCCGTGTGGATGAAATCCGGCAATCCATCGAACAGGCACACGAGGATGCCCGGGAAATCGAGCGAAATCTGGAAACGCTTTGGGATCAGGCGCGCTGGATGGAACGGATGGCACAGGAACCCGATGCCGAAAAAAACGCAGCCGAAGCGCTTCGGGTGGCAGAAATCCGCCATACCGTGGCCCAAAACAGCCGCGATCAGTTGGAACAGGCCAGGCCGGCCGGATTGTTTCAGAAATCCCTGACACAGGTGGAGACACTGCGCGCAACGGCTGATGCGATCCGGGAAGAAAGCGGGCATCTGAAAGATGTTCTTCCAGCCCGTGAAAAACAGCTTCAGGATCTGGAGGCGCAACTTGGGGGGATTCGCAGGCAGCATCAAGCAGTAAAAGAGATTCTGAACACACGAAATGAAGATTTTCAGGAGGCTGAAAACCTGGATCGCGACATTGCCGCGATGGAAAAAGAGTTTATGGATAACGTCTCCGGCCTGGAAGCCGGCATGAAAAAGCGGCAGGACTTGTCAAGAACCCGGTCGGAGCTGGAAGAACAGGAAGGGGTTCTAAACAAACGGGTTCAGGAGCGACAACAGTGGATCGAAGCCCATGCAGCGGATGAAAGTCTGGCATTGACAATTCCGGATTTGGAATCGCAAGTGGGGGAGCTTGCTGCGCTCCGGCAGCAGATGGAAACATGCCGGGTCGAAAGGGGCAATGCGGTAAAGGTGGAAAGCCGTTCGGCAAAGGTGCTTCAGCGTGCCGAAGAATCGGCCCAAAAGGCCCGAACAAAGGCCGACCAAATGCGCGCGCGCAAAACCGATCGGGATAGCCGTCTTCAGGCCATTTACAGCGGAAAAACAGAAAGCGGTTTGGAAACGGGTATTGACAATGGCATCAAACAACTGACTGCGTGCAAGGCGCTGAAACGGATCGGAAAAAAAGGCGCCGCTTTCAAGGCTGTCTGGGATGAGCAGGCACAAATCCAACTTGAAATACAAACTCTGACTGAATCCATTGCTCAGGAAAAATTACGGCTGCAGGCCCTTGACGGAGAGATCCGGAAGCAGGATGCCATCCGCCGGTTTGAATCCGACAGAGAGCAACTGCAACCGGGAGACCCCTGCCCCCTTTGCGGTGCATCGGTTCATCCCTTTCTGGATGACGGGATGATCGATTTCACCGAACTGGATCGCATCGTTTTGGATCGGAAGGAGAAAATCCGGACGTTGCAAGCCGAACTCGATTCCCTTAAAGCCAGGGATCTTACGATTCTGGAACGTGTCACAATCCGCGATGCCATGGAGCAGGAGTGGGGCACCCAGTGCGCCCTGGCCGGTGGTGTGTGGGAGTTTGGAGAAACAGACGGGCTTTCTGATCATGTCCGGGCGATCCGGCAGGACATCCGAAGCGCCAGATCCCGATTGCGGGCTGCCTGGTGGTTCGGATGGCGGGTGAAATGGACGGATCGGTCCCTGGGGCGGAAACTGGAAGTACTTTCCAAACACGAAAATTCGCTGGAAAAGTCCCGGACTGAGCATGAAACCCATGTAACGACGCTCAGCCGGATCGATCAGGACCTGGCCCGGCTGAGTGAGACCGAAAAAAAAATTTGCTCAGCCCTCTTCGATCATCTGAGACAATGGCAGGAACAATTGCCGGACCCGGGTGATGAAAAAACAGGGGTGATGCATTTGACAAAGCGCTCAACAGTGTATCGCCAAAACCGTCGGGAACTGGCGGCGGCAGAGGGTGAACTCCAGTCGATCCGGTCCCAATGGCAGGATGTTTTGGTTACATTTCAGCAGATTGAAGAAATGTCGCGTCACCTGTCCGGTGAAAGTGAAAATATCCAGGCCCGGCTGAATGCCCTGAAGGCTGGTCGCAATTCGCGGTTCGGTGCACTGAATCCGATCCGCGAACGCCAGGCGCTGAAAAGCGAGATACACGTCCTGGATGCCGAAGAACGGTCTCTGTCCGCTGAAGGTAACCGTCTTCGCCACAGTTTTGAAGCGGACCAGGAAACGGTGCGGCGCATGGTTGATCAGGAACTGGAAATCCGGAAAGCTGTGGCGGTTGCAGAGAAAGACCTTCTGGATCAAGCCTGTGTCAAAGGCTTCAGCACGGTGACAGACATTCAGGACGGGCTGTTGATCCTGAAGCGCGAGCCGGAAATCCTGAGATGTCTGGCCGATGCCGAAGGCGCATTGAAAACAGCGCGGGAATCCGTGGCGGCGCTTCGGCCTGAACATCCCACAGCAGATTCTATCGATACGCTCCGGTATAAAATCTCGGATGCGGTCAAACGCAAAAATGCACTGGTGCAGGATATTGACAATCAGGAACGAACTCTGGAGGCATATCGCCAGGCGGATCGTGAATATCGCGAACTGCTTCATGCCATTGCCGTTCAGGAAAAGGTGTTTGCAGCGGCCGTGGCGGCGCATCGCGGTATTGAAGGGCAGGGGAGGGCCGACGGAAAGCTGCAACATCTTCTGTTGCAGCAGCTTCTGGAAAAAGCCAACCGGCATTTGAGTATGCTAAACAGCGGTCGCTATTTTCTGAGACCGGCCGGGAAGGATGATCTGGGATTGTATGTTGAAGACGCCATTCAGTCCGGGAGGCTTCGATCCGTGAAGACGCTTTCCGGCGGGGAATCTTTCCTGGTCAGCCTCTGTCTCGCCCTGGGGCTCTCCGATATGGCCGCCAGCCATCACCGGATCGAATCCCTATTTCTGGATGAAGGTTTTGGCAAACTGGATGACGAGATGCTCTACAAGGTGATGTCCAGCCTCAAATCCCTGCGGGCCAACGGCAGGGTGGTCGGTATCGTATCCCATGTCAAACGGCTGGCCGAAGAAATTCCCACCCAGATCCGTCTCGAAAAGGGGCCTGACGGATCCAGCCGAATCATGGTTGTGGCATAGGGGTTCCGATAACAAGCCTGTAAAAATATCGGTTTGAAATCGAACCGGAATTAAAATCCAGCTTCTTTCAATACCCGTTCCACATGAACCGGCGCCGGAATCTGGTTTTGATTCAGCATGATCTGCTCGGTCTCTTTCCAGGCGGAGACATCAATGGAACCGATGACAGTCGTAGGTAACGGCTGAATCAGGGGCCGGGTTGCTGCCAGTTGTTTTTCCATGACAGGCAGGGCTGTGTCCCGGTCAAACTGTCTGAGGACTGTGATCACGCGGGCGTGATTCTTCGGATCCATCGCCGCGTTCCAGCCTGCCATCAGGCCTTTTTGAAACCGGCTGACCGTGTCAGATCTTTCCCGAATCATTTTTTCCGATGTAATGACGGAATTGGCGACAAATTTGACGCCCAGTGCATCGGGATTCAAAAAATTGACCGTCTCTCCGGATTTGGCCAGTTTATCTGCAATGATAACGGCCTGGGCATTGATATAAACCGGCCACAAATCCACATTTCCCTGATAAAACGGTGTGTAGTCATATCGAACGCTGAACAGGGTGACATCGGTTTCGGCCATGCCGAATTTGCTCAGGATGGTCCGCATGATGGTTTCATCGTTACCGCCAAAAGTGACGCCCAGTCTTATGCCTTTCATGTCCGTGGGAGTTTGAATTGACAGATGTTGGGGACGATAAATCCACTGGAGCGGATTCACCTGAAACAACTGGGCGATGACGACAACGGGTGATCCTTTTGACAGGGCCCGAATGATCTGATCTGCCGAAGCGACACCAAACTGGGCATGGCCAAGTTCAAGCTCCTTGATGGCATCCCGCTCTGGTCCGCCTTCCTTGACCGTAACCTTGATCCCGTATTTCTCAAAAAATCCCGCGGTGTCCGCATACAAATCGCCTGCCACGCTGGTGTTGAACAGCCACTTCAGTCTGTAGTTCACGGTTTCAACGGCTTTGGAAGGGGATTGTGAAAAGACGTAATCAGGAAGGAAGATGGCCAGAAATAACCACATCAGAGTTGCCCTTTGCGAGATTTTCATAAAATTCTCCATACAACCGGTTTTCATGCAATAGAAACCGGTGTCGGTTTTGCGATATGATCGATATGCCAAATCAGTCAACATCTGACTGGCCCCCAAGCATCCGTCAGAACGATATCGCTTTCAAGATAAAGATTTTGTGTGCGTTATCGGTCGGGGATGACCGACAGTTTTTCAAGGCGTCAGCCGCAAAATGTCTATCCCATCCCTGCTGCTTTCTTAGAATCATTATCTTAAACGCTATAGACCGAAACTGGTCTGGAAATCAAGGATTCGATCAAAATGTTGGCGGATGTGGTAAGCCGGATCCATTGCCCTGGTTTTCGGTACGGGCGGGAATTCGTCGTTTGCGTCGACGAATCATTGGCCGAAACGATGGCCAGTAGCGATTTTTCGATATTGTGTTGACAGAAGTTTCCCAAGTTTATACAAAAAATCCGATGGATTCGGCTGTATCAGCCGACCGGTTCAACGGTTTTTTGGGTTTCGGATGCCGGAATGTTCCGTCATGGCGGTGCAATCCGGTTTGGAAGGATTGGAAAAGGCCATCATCTGGGAAGCGAAAGGTTCACCACCGGATGTAAAAATGAAATGAATTGAAGTTGTTTGTCGTCGGTATCGATATTTTTCGATCCCGATACCGATACCGACCCCGGCACCGATAATGACATCGACCCCGATACCGGCAAAGCGGTCATTCGGGCCAACTGCTTCTCACGACTCATGTCTCCATACCATTATATTGTCACGGCAAGGGTATCTCATGAACATGAAAGAAAATCTTTCCAGAGAAAGAACCTTTTACGAGGACTATCCAGACTATACCCGTCCACTCCTCGAGATTTCTCCCCGGACCCGGGAACGCTTGCTCGGGCGTCTTGAATTTCTGTACGGCTTGGAAGCGGCAGAGCGCTGGATGCCCGAGCTCGAAAGGATCCTCAATGTCCATCATGCCCATAAACCGCCGGAGATGCTGGAAAAAGAAGAGAAATACAATCCGGAACACCGGTTTTGTCAGGATCATATCCTGCTGATTACCTATGGAGATATGGTGAATGGGGATGGCCCGACCCCGCTTTCGACGCTTCACCGCTTCGTCGACCATTATGCCCGGGGTGCCATCAATACGCTCCATCTGCTCCCCTTTTTCCCGTATTCATCCGATCGGGGATTTGCCGTCATGGACTACCGCAGGGTGGATAAACGTCTGGGGTCATGGAAGGACATCCGGAACAAGAAAAGTCACTACGATCTGATGTTCGATGCTGTCGTGAACCACTGTTCTTCCGGAAGCGAGATGTTTCTGGAATTTCTCAACGGCAACCCGGCCTATCGGGACTTTTTCATTGCCTATACAGACCCGAACGAGCTGACCGACGATCAACGCCGTAAAATCTTCCGGCCCCGAACTTCAGATATCCTTACCCGCTTCGAGACGATCGACGGCCCCCGCTATGTCTGGACCACCTTTTCTCCGGACCAGGTGGACCTGAACTTCCGAAATCCCGCGGTACTGCTTCAGGTGCTGGACGGCCTTCTGTTTTATATCCGGAAAGGCGCCGACATGTTGCGGCTGGACGCGGTAACCTACATTTGGGCGGAGCCGGGAACCGAAAGTGTACATCTGCCCCAAACTCATGAGATCGTGAAACTCATGCGCGACGTGGTCGATCTGGTGGCGTCGGGCGTTGCCCTGGTCACGGAAACCAATGTGCCGCACCACCAGAACATTTCGTACTTCGGCAACGGCTGTGACGAAGCACACATGGTGTACAATTTCGCCCTTCCGCCGCTTGTTCTTCATGCCTTTTACACCGGAAACACCGAAGCACTTTCTCTTTGGGCTGAAGAATTGTATCCTCCCTCGAACCAAACGGCCTTTCTCAATATTCTCGACACCCACGACGGCATCGGGCTTCAGGGGGTTCGCGGATTTCTGCCGCCGAAGGACATTGAATTTCTCGTGGACAGAGCCCGGGAAAAAGGGGCTTTCGTGTCTTATAAAACAACGGAAAACAGGGCCGAGGAACCCTACGAGATCAACAGCACCTGGTGGAGCGCGCTGAATCCGGAACATGAGGGGGAGAGCCTGGACTTGCAGATCGACCGGTATCTGGCTTCCCGGGCCATCGCGCTGGTACTGCGCGGGGTACCGGGAATCTATATCCACGGAGCTCTCGGTACAACCAATGACTATGAGACCGCCAAGGTCTCCGGCATCAACCGGGATCTGAACCGGGGAATCATTGACGCCCGGGAAGTGGAAAACGAATTGAAAGATCCGGCTTCCAAACTGTCCATCCTGTTCAGCCGGGGGAGGGAGCAGGTCCGGGTCCGGCGGCGCGAGAGCGCATTTCATCCGGGTGGCGGTCAACAGGTACGGCATCTGTGCCCCCATGTATTCGCTCTCCAGCGGACATCACCCGAGAACGATTCGTGTGTGCTGACCCTCACCGGTGTCACGGGCCAGGCTGTCCGGCTGGAAATCATGCCGGATAAAATCGGTGACAGCCGGGACCGGTATCTCGATCTTCTTTCCGGCAGAACCTATTCGGCAAATGATGGAATTTTGCATGTCGAGCTTCCGCCTTACGGGCGAATCTGGCTGAAAGGCGTTTGTTGACCAGAGTTTCGCTTCATGAAAGACACCGGAAAATCCCCTGTCCTGGCGAAATATATTTTCTGATTTACGGAAGGAACGGATGCCAAAAGCCCATAACGATAGAGGAGATTAAAAAAAATGGAAAAATTGAAGGTACGTGATCTCATGATCCCGGTAGACCGGTTTCCCAAACTTTCCAATCGGGCCAGGTTTTATGAAGCACTGGCGGCGTTGGAGACCGCTCAGAAAAAATATCTGTCCGGAGAGTCCGAACAAAGAATCCTTCTGATTGAAGATGAGGAAGGAAAGATCGTGGGAAAACTCAGTCCCATGGATCTGCTTCGCGGGCTCGAGACAAACTACAGCAGGGCAGAAGCCGAAAAGACGCTTGCCCATTTTGGGCTTTCCCATGTCTGGAAGTCCATTCAGGCGGACTATCATCTTTGGGAAAATCCATTCAGCGACCTGTGTCGCAAGGCTGAAAACGTTCTGGTAAAAGACTTCGACAAGGGTCCCACCCAAACACAATCCGTCGACGTGGATGATTCCATGGCCAAGTGTTTTCATCTGTTCGTCATGAATCGGCATGATGCGCTTTTTGTTTTTGAAGACGATCGGATTGTGGGGCTTCTGAAGTTTTCGGATGTCTATAAAAAGGTTTCCGAAACCATGAACGAATGCCGTGTCGATGCGATGACACGTTAAACGGACTTGTTTGAAGGATTTACGATGGACCTGATAGTCAACTGGCTGAAGCGACACCTGGGAAACCCCCAGATTGTGATTCTGTTTGGAGTCATTCTGGGTGTTTTGATCGTTATCATCGGTTTTGGCTCGATGCTGATGCCGGTTTTTGCCGGAGGAGTCATTGCCTATTTGCTGGAAGGCCCGGTTCAGCGGCTGCAAAGAACCGGATTGCCGCGAATCCTCTCGGTGGTGCTGGTGTTCGTTTTGTTTCTTGCGGTCCTGGCGCTGCTTGTTCTTGGCGTCATTCCCAGGCTGTCCCTGCAGATTTCCGATTTTATCGAACAGATACCGGAATACATGATCCGGATACGCACCGGTCTGGAAATTCTGCCCGAGCGGTATCCGGAATTCATTTCCCGGGAACAGGTGACGTATGTGACCGGCGAACTGACCCTGCAGATCAATACGACGGCCCGCCAACTGGCGTTGCGCTCCTTGTCCGGTCTGGTGGATTTTATCGGGGCAGCCGTCTATGTGTTTCTGGTTCCGGTACTGATTTTTTTCTTCATGAAGGACAAGGAAGAAATCGGCGCATGGATCGGCCGGTTTCTTCCGGATGATCGCGCCCTCGTGGATCGCATCCGTCGGGACGTCGATATTCAGATGTCCAATTACATACGGGGAAAAACGCTTGAAATGGTGATTGTGGGCCTGGCAGCGTATATCATGCTGGTCCTGTTCGAATTGAATTATTCCATTCTGCTGGCCACCCTGATCGGTCTGTCGGTATTCATTCCCGTGGTCGGAGCCATTGTCATGACCGTTCCGGTGTTTCTGGTCGGTTATCTGAAATTCGGATTGTCTTCTGAGCTGGTGTGGCTGACGCTGTCATACATCGTGTTGCAGCAACTGGACGGAAATGTGCTGGTTCCCGTCCTGTTTTCCGAAGTCAACAAACTCCATCCCGTCGCCATTATCAGCGCCGTTCTGGTGTTTGGGGGTATATGGGGGTTCTGGGGCGTCTTTTTTGCCATCCCCCTGGCCACACTCATTCAGGCGGTCATTCATGCGTGGCCAGGGGAACAACTGAATGATAACGGGCCGGGACCGACCGAGTGATCGCGGGAATCCATACGGACGATTGCCGAACCAGGCGGTTTACCGAATAATCGATTGCCAGATCACTCCGGCCAGGGCGCCCAGCGGAACCAGATAATGGATGGGGATGTGAAATCGCTGCAACAGCACCAGGGACGCGGCCGTAGATACCACAGCAAAAATGTCGACGCCCCGGTCGGGTAACAGCACCTTGTGTCCGAACCAGACCGCGAGATTCAGAATGACCCCCACCACGGCCGCGGTCACGCCGGTCAGCGCGGCCTGCAGCCGCTGGTTGCCGGCCATGGCCTCGACAAACGGGGCGCCGGCAAAGATGAAGAAAAAACATGGCAAAAAGGTCACGTAGGTGGTCAGTAAAGCACCGAGGATGCCCGCGGTCAAGGGGGGCAGTCCTTCGGGCAGGTTCCAGGCGCCCAGAAACCCGACGTACTGGGTCACCATGATCAGTGGCCCGGGTGTGGACTCGGCCAGCCCCAGACCGATGAGCATTTGCTGCATTCCGAGCCAACCCTTTGTCACCGCCACATCCGTGATGTAACTCAGAACGGCATAGGCACCGCCGAAGGTGACAAAGGCAGCCTGAGAAAAAAACAGGCTGATCTGTGTCAGGGTGTCGTCGCCTCCGCGCCATATCCAGATGGCCCCTACAGGGACTGCCCACAAACCCAGGCAGACAAAAAAGATTTTTGCGACATGGGAAAAGGATGGCTGAGCATGGTTCTGTCCGGTGGCGGGTTCGGATTCGTCCATACATTCCCGTAATCGCGCGTCAAAATGTCCCTTGCAGAAAACCGCCGGCCGCCATCGCCGCAGAAACAGGGCGGAAAGCGCGGCTCCGGCCACGATGATGGGAAAAGGCACCCTGAAAAAGAAAATGGCGACAAAGGCCAGGCCCGCAAATGCATACAGTTCCCGATGCCGGAGCGTTTTTTTGCCGATACGCAGAACCGCCTCAATTACAACGGCCACCACCACTGGCTGGATACCATAGAAAGCGGCGGCTACAGCCGGGATGTCGATATGGGCCACGACCAGGTAGCTGAGCAGCAGCATGACAAAGATGGATGGAATGACAAACAGGGAACCGGCGGCGATTCCACCCCAGGTGCCGTGCAGCCGCCAGCCGATGTAGGTGACCAGTTGCTGGGCTTCGGGGCCTGGCAGTAGCATGCAGAAGTTGAGTGCCCGCAGAAACTGGTTTTCTCCGATCCACTTGCGCCGTTCTACCACCTCCTGATGCATGATGGCGATCTGGCCGGCAGGTCCGCCGAAGCTGATGAAGCCCAGCTTCGTCCAGAATTTCAATGCGTCTCCGAAGGAAACCGTTATGGGCTGTGTTGAGTTTGGCTTGTTCGTCATCGGGCCCCCTTTATGTTGAAACTAAATCAACTGTATCTTTTGTCAACGGCGCAGTCCGTGTTGCCAACCATTTCGCCTGGGCTGGTTAACAAGATCGAAAAAAACAAATAAATACGACATATTGAAAAAATCGGCAAATTTTGTAAAAAACGATATTTTTATCTTGACTTTCATGCAGATACTTCAGAAACTGAATTCAAATCATTTTGGATATATCATTTATCGTCACCAGATTTCCCATTTCCTTCATTCTTCAATCCGACGCGGTTTTGCAAACACAGGTCAGAATGAAGTGATCTGTTTCAAGGGACACCATTTAAACGTATCGGGTTTTTTGATCATTTTTATTATTCAATCTCAACGCACTGATCCGCATATCCCTGTTTCCGAATAACGGCGTTTTTTCCCCGATGGAAAGGGACAGGGCGCGGATTCATCCATTTTTCCCCTAAGGAGGTAAGTCATGGAGAGGAGATACGGGATTTGGGTAATCTTTCTGATCGGTTTGTTTTTCATGCTTTCCGGGTGCAGCACCGAGCAGGGCATCAATCTCGCCGTGTTAAAGGAAAAACCAAAAGCCCATGTCGGGTCGAGTACCTGCAAGATGTGTCATCTGGAGCACTTCGATTCCTGGATGATGACCCTCCACAGCCGGATGACTCAGGACGTACAGAAAAACAGGGATGTCATCATCGCCGAATTCGATGAAAAAAGGATTCGTGAGGATTTGGCAAAAAACCCCAAGCTGAAAGTTCCTGCAGATCAAATCTTCATTCCCAAGGTCGATGAGATCCGGTATACCATCGGCAGTCAATGGAAACAGCGCTATATCATCGAAAAAAACGGCGTGCTGTATATCTCTCCGGTGCAATACAATGCCGATACGGACCGGTGGGTGAACTATAACGAAGACACCTGGGAGAAAAACCCGTGGCTTCTCAAGTGTGGTGGTTGTCATTTGACCGGGGTCGATCTTGAGAAGCAGACATTTGTGGAGACGTCCGTGGGTTGCGAGGCCTGTCACGGCAAAGGCTCCTGGCATGCGGCGCTACCCAAGACCGCTGTTTTCGAGAAACGGCAGACCATTATCAATCCGTCCAAGCTGACCTCGGGCGTGGCGGTTCAGATCTGTGGTTCCTGCCACAACCGGGGAAAGGCAACCAAACACAAGGATGCCTCATGGCCGGTCGGGTATGAACCCGGAAAGGCTCTTGAAACCTATTTCAAGTCCACATCGTTTGCTGCCGGAGATGCCAATCATCTCTACGGCAACGAGTTTTCCAAAGCCCATCACCAGCAATACATCGACTGGAAGCATTCCAAGCATTTCGCAGAAGGTGTGACCTGCGTGTCTTGTCACTACGTGCATCAGATCGGGGTACCCCCAACCCGTACCCAGACACGGGCTGCTGGATCAAAACAGTGTTTCGAGTGTCATATTCAGGTCAACCAGAACATGGCGCATTCGATACACTCCTTTGCCAACTGCGTGGGGTGCCACATGCCGCGGATTACCAAAAGCGCAGAGTCCGGAGATCTTCACAGCCATGTATTTACCGCCCTGCTGCCCGCCGGAACACTGGCGGACAAGAGTATTCCCAATTCCTGCCAGACCTGTCACAAACATAAAAATCAGGATCTGAATGAGTTGCAGGCAAACTGGGAAGCCCTGGCCAAAATTCCAAAACCGGTGGGAAATGTCATTGATCCGATCCGCTATAAAAAGGCCGATTGATTGATTCCGGAAAGTTTCCGAAATGAAATTTCAACACGCAATCAGGCTGGCAGGAAAGGGGCTGTCAAACGGTGACCGGACGGCCCACCAGCGCATCGAATTCGGGTCGGAAAAACCGATAAAGATTTCAGCCTGGATGCGACCATGAATGAACCGGAGGCTGATATGGTCAAGATTTCCGCTGTCCCCCAGATCAGATTTCTGGCATCCGCCGCAGTGACCGTAGCCGTTCTGCTTTACTCATCTGCGGCATTCAGCCAGGAAGAGGTGGCGTCCGCCATTCGGCGATATAAAGACAAAGAAGTCAGCACGGGCTATTATGAGGAGTATGAAGCCCGTCCCCGGCACGGGCGACCGTTCGTCACCATTCCCGGTGTACAGGTCGGGGTATTTCCCTACAGCCCCGCTTCAGCGGTTGTGAGGATACGGACAAGACTGGCCGATTCCCATTCGGGGATCGCATTTTACAATTTCAAGCGTTGTATCGACTGCCATCCAAGCCAGGCCAATGACGATCATACGGTACGCGCCAATCTGACCTGCCGTCAATGTCATGGCGGTGAGCCGATCGCCAGTATCGGATACTATAACTCACCCTTGAATCCGATCCGGAAACATGCCTATGTTTGCGCCAAATGCCATGAAGGTGCCAATGCATCGTTTGCCAGTTACGTCGTTCACCAGCCGGCACCCGGATCGATTACCGCCCGAACGAGTTTTCCGGCCCTGTATTTCACGTATTGGTTTATGGTTGTCCTGCTGGCGGGGACCCTGGCATTCTTCATTCCCCATAGTTTTATGGTGGGATTAAGGGAGTTATTCCATAACAAGAAAGATGCCGAAAAATGACACCGACGACTCAAATCAGACGATTCAGTGTAATCGAACGGCTGTTTCACTTTTTTCTGATGATCACATTCATGCTGCAGACGGCAACAGGATTCAGCCGTCTGTACAGTGTTACAGCCTGGGGCAAAAAGATCAATGCGATTTTTGGTGGCTATGAAACCTCTCTGTTGATTCACATATGGGTGGGTGGCCTGATGATGGCGGGGTTTGTCATTCATACCGCCTACCTGTTGACCCGAATCAACTGGCGCACACCGCTTTTGAGTATCTTCGGACCGGACTCGCTGGTTCCCAACCTCTCCGATTTGAAAGACATCGGGAAACGGATTCGCTGGTTTTTCGGACTGGGCCCACCGCCTCGATTCGATCGCTGGGCATACTGGGAAAAATTTGACTACTGGGCGGTTTACTGGGGTCTTCCCTTATTGGCGGTTACCGGATTGATGCTGATATATCCAATCCCAATCTGCCGGTTTCTTCCCGGATGGTCGCTGAATATCGCCATTATTCTGCACAGGGCAGAGGCGGTTCTGGCGGTGTCTTATATTTTTATCGTTCATTTTTTTATCGGGCATATCCGACCCGCCAGTTTTCCGATGAACGAGGCCATGTTTTCAGGAAATGTGCCTTTGGCGGATGTCTATGAAGAAAAACCGGCATGGATGGAGCGGCTGAAAAAAGCAGGAGATACGGAACTGATCATCGGGAACGCACCTGTTTTGTGGTATCGGGTTCTCTATTTTGTGTTCGGCTATGCGGTGTTGGTTTTCGGGGTTTACCTGCTGATAAACGGCATCATCTATTCCGGACAGGTTAATCTCCATTAGTCGGCATATCGGGGACAGACGCTATGCCATTCATTCGGTCATCATTCCGGGAATCCGGACCGTGAAGGTCGAGCCATGGCCCGGGGTGGAGGACACCGCAATGGATCCGTCATGCTGGCGTACAATCTGGTTGGATACAAACAGGCCGAGGCCGGTTCCCTTGCAGCCTTTTGAAGAAAAAAACAGGGTAAAGAGTTTGTCCCGGGTTTCCCGGTCCATGCCGGTTCCGTTGTCGGTGATGTCGAACCGGACATCGTTCCCGTCCGGACGGACACCGAACACCACCTGATGGGAGGGTTTGCTCACATCTCGAATGCAGGCATCCATGGCGTTCTCCAGAATGTTCATCAGGGCCGAATGCATGCTTTCCCAGTCGATTTCGGCATACCCGCCGGATGCATCGAAATTTCGAAGCAAATCGATTCCATGTTCCTTCATTTTCACTTCGATGGTGGAAGCTGTATCCTCTGCAAATTGAAGGATGTTGACGCGTTCCCGGTTCAATTTCCGTTCTTTGGCATGATACAGGATGTCGAGCACCATTTTTCGAATGCGCTCGGCCATCAGCCGAACGGTTTTCAATCCGTCGTCAACCTGTTCGGCCTGGTTCCGCTTCAGCCCGGACTCCATCAGATAAATGCCACCATCCAGACCGGTCAGAAGCCCCTTCATGCCGTGGGAAATGGAACCGATCATCAGTCCCAGCGCTGCCAGATTGCTTTGAAGCTCGGTCTTTTCACGAATCAGTCGCTCCAGACTTTCGGTGTATTCCCGCAGTTGACGTCTGCTGACAATCTTTTCAAAAACCTTGTTCAGAGCGATTTCAAGCACATCGATGTTGATGGGTTTGGTGATAAAATCCGAAGCCTGATCCTTGAAGCTGACAACCGCCAGTTCCATATCCCCATGCCCGGTGATCATGATGAATTCCGTGTCCGGACTTTCCAGCTTGATTCGCCGAAGCAGCTCGATCCCGTCCATGCCCGGCATCTTGATGTCGGACACAACCACCGGCGGGTGATGCCGGTGAAACAGCTCCAGGGCTTTTTCCCCGTTTTCCGCAGGGAACACCCGGTATCCGGCATCGACCAGCGAGACGTTCAGAACATCGCGAATGTCTTCTTCATCATCCACCAGCAAAATGGCACGTTCCATTGGCGTTCTCCTGTATGGGAAACAGAATGGTGAATGTGGCACCATTTCCCTCTTCGGATTGCAGGGTGATGGTTCCACCACATTCCTTGATGATGCCGTAAGAGATCGAAAGACCCAGCCCGGTTCCCTTGCCCACTTCCTTGGTCGTGAAAAACGGCTCAAATATCTTTTCCTGAACCGCTTTGGATATGCCGGTTCCTGTATCCGTGATATCGACCCGAACATGCCGATGGGTCAGTCTGGTCGTGAGCGTAATGCGTTTGTCCGGATGATCGATATTCTTGCCGTTCCATCGGTCTTCTATGGCATCCCGCGCATTCAACAGCAGATTGATGAAAACCTGCTCCAGCCGTCCCGGATCCCCCATCACCAGCGGCAGATTCCGATCAATCTCCCAGATCACCTCGATGGCCCTGACTTTCAACTGCTGGCTGAATATTTCGAACGCTTTTTCCAGAATGTCGTTGATATTGATCCGTTCCAGGCAGGCCTCTGATTTTCTGGCAAACTGGCGCATATGCAGAATGATCCGGGTGGCCCGATCCACATTGCTGTCAATTTTTTGAAGCATGTTGATCCGAATGTCATCTGCCACCGGTTCCTGTCGTGACGCTTTTTTGATCAGAAAACTGCTGGCGGTCTTGATCACGGAAAGGGGTTGGTTCAGCTCATGAGCCACTCCGGTTGCCATTTCGCCCAGAGTGGCCATCTTGCTGGCCTGGATAAACTGCTGCTCGGCCTCCAGGCGCTGGGTGATATCAGAGGTGGCGACCAGAAGCACCTTTCGGCCCGGATATTCGGAAGGACTCAACCAGATATCCACAAATACGGTTCTGCCATTCTTATGTGTCTGCTGGACCTTGTTGAGAACGGTTGATGACCGAAGCCGGCTTTCATACTGCGATTTTTCAGATTCCTGAAACAGATCCAAAAATGGTTTTCGAATGATTTCTTCTGAGGAATAACCATAAACCGTTTCGACACTCTCGTTGCAGTCAAGTATTTCCAGATTCTCGACATCCAATACAAACACCGGATTGGGAATATTGTTGAAAATGGCATGGTATTTTTTTTCGGACCGCTCCAGGCTGTCTTCAAGCTGTTTTCTCCGGGTGATATCCAGACATACCTCCATGACCGCGACGATATCACCACTATCATTTTTCATGGGGGATGTTCGTGCCATCCAGTAGGTGATGGTGCCGTCATCATTTTTTCGGGATTCCTCGCCATAATGCGGCTTGCCGTCAGAAAAAGTCCGCTCCACGGGACAGTTGTCGCATCGAACGTTTTTGCCCATGTACGCCTGATAACAGTAATCCCCCTGTTTGGCCTGAAAGCGCTCCAGAAATTCCCCGTTATATCGGATCAGTCGATAGGATGAATCCTGTATGGTAATCAGGCAGGGCACCAGTTCAAAGAGATTCTGATATTCGTCCCGCTGCCGGTTGAGCTCAGCCTGTTTTCTGGCAATTTCCGTTCCCATGTCAAAAATGGCTTTGGCCAAAAGCCCCATTTCATCCGTTTGATTCACTTCAATGGGATAATCATAATTCCCTGCACCGATGTTTCGGGTTCCGTCGATCAGTTTTTTGATCGGCCGATTGACAAACCGCAGCATGAAAAGAAATATCAAGGCAGATGTCATCAGAAACAAAAAAATCGAGAGCCACAGGATGCCTTTCTGATATCTGAAAATTTCCAAATCGGTTTTTTCCAGAGAAATCACGACATCCAGTGCACCCAGAATGGATTTGTCCGCCGGATGCACATGGCAGGCATCGGTGGAGCAACTGGGTTCGTTGCAGATCGGGCTGATGATCCCCAGAAGCCGATGACCCTCCGGCGCGTGAAAAAAACGGGTTCGCTGCTCCAGACTCAAATCCACCAGGGGGGGATCGGTTCGGTGGCAGATATCACATGCCTCGGCCTTGATGTTGGTAATGGTGTTGACCTCGGCCGGCATATTGGAGAATTTGATCTGTCCTTCCTTGTTATAGATGCGGATATGCGCGATGCCTTTCTGTTTGCCGATATTGGAAATGATCTGGGTGATGTCATCCCGGGAATTCAGCATCATGGCATAGTGGGCGCCCAGTCGGATGGTATTGGTCAGCCGGTTGGTGCTGGCCATGATGTCTTCGGTAATCCGGTTTTTGTGGTAGTTGATGTTGAAATAGGCCCAGATCAACATGGAGGCCAGCAGGGTCATCCCGACCAGAAGGGTGAGCTTGGTGAACAGACTGCGCTGCAGATTTTGTATTGGAAGAATCATGGTACGGTTCCGCTGCCCATTTTCATGTAAAGTCGTCCAACCGATGTCAGATTCTGATCGATTTGAAGCTCTTTTCGGGAAATTCCCATGGCCATGCCCAGCAGTTGGGGTAAATACAGTATCGGCATGTGCAGATCCGCATGATTCATGGCCGAGATCCTGCCCTGATACCCTTCCAGATTCATCTGGCACATCGGACATACCGTTACGATGGCATCGGCAGGCCGGGCCGCCGATAAAATCGCTTCAACCAGGGTCAATCCAGCGTCATGATGGGTGTTCATGTGGGAGGCGCCACAGCATTTTGCACCCATTTCCCATAAATGGACTTGTGCCCCGGTTGCCTGAATGAGCGCGTTCATGGATGTGGGCCATTCCGGATCATCGAAAACGGCATAAGGCCTCAGGCACTGACACCCGTAGTATGGTGCAACCGAAAGCCCCGACAGGGAATCGATAACCCGGTTTTGAATGGCCTGATGCCCGATATCGACCGACAGGATATCCAGCAGATGGCGGACGTGAATCCGGCCGGTCAGCTTCAACCCATCCTCAGCCAGCACCTGATTCAGGGTTGACAGCATCAGGGGATCGGTTTTAACCGTTTCCACAACCTTTTTCAGATTCAGATAGCAGGCGCTGCACGGCACCAGCAGATCCAGACCATCGGCCATTTTTTCGGCAATGGCCAGATTCCGGGCCGGAAGGGCCAGAGACAACAGGCGACTTTCAAATTCCGCCGCACTGGCACCGCAGCAGGTCCAGTCAGTCAGCTCGATGAGTTCAACATCCAGCCGTTTCATCAAATTTCGGGTGGATTCATTGTATTCTCCGGCGGTGCCGTCCAGCGAACATCCGGGATAATAGAGATATTTCATGCCTGATTCTCCGGGAAAATTCAGGATTCAGAATTCAGTAGTCAGAATTCAGAAGAAATCAGTATCTGTCATATTCATTTATAGGGACGGTCACCCGCCTGGCGCTTATGCCTGCAGCGGTGATCCGTCAGCTTCTTTCATCCGTTACCCCCCCTGTTCCAGGGCGGCTACCCTGCGAAACAGGGCGCTCAGATCGGTTTTGCTTCCGGATGACCCCATCAGGGATACTTTTCCCCGCGACATCAGTCTGAGGCCAAGGGATGAAAATCGCAGGGGCAGCATCGGATTTTTCATGGCCCAGAACCAGGCGCTCATCATTTCCATTTCATGAACCCGTCCATGACGCCGGATACTTTTCAGAAACTGCCGATAGAACATGGCCGATGCTGTTTTGTTCGTGAAGCCCAGTTTAAGCCCGATCTGTTTTAAATCACTCATGGCCTCGGTTAGTGGCAGCCCTCTGGGGCATCGAAGGGTGCAGGAGTAACAGGACGAGCACATCAAAAATGTCTGGCTGAGAAAAATTTCCCGGGTTTCACCCGCAAGAACCTGTCGCCACAAATAGCGGGGTGTCACATCCATGGCAAATTCGTTGGGACAGGATCCGGTGCAGGTGCCGCACTGAATGCAGGCGCTGATTTTTATCCGGACTGCCGCAAGCGGGTCGGTTGAAGAACCGGCTGTATTCATAACATGCTCCTTTCAGGCCAGCGCCGCATCAATGATGCCAAACATCTGCCGGGGCAGCCACCCATCCATCACGGCTGCATCATTCGGGCAGACTGCCGCACATGCGCCGCATCCCTGACACATCAGCGGATCGATGACAATTTTATCCAGGTCCGGTTCCACCTGTCTGGCCCCGTAAGGGCAGGCGGAAACACATTGCTCGCACAGGCTGCACAGGCTGTGTCTAATCCATGCGGTTGTACGGGCAGACGGAATGACCGGCCGGGATAATATGGCCAGGCTTTTCTGACTGGCAGCCTCGGCAGTTGCGATGGATTCTGCAATCGAGCCGGGGGACAGTCCGATGCCGCAAACAAAAACCCCTTCCCGGGTGCTTTCAACCGGCCGCCATTTGATGTCCGCCTCCTGATAAAATCCATCTGAATCCGGCTTGATGCCAAAAATCCGGCAGATATCCGTATTGGGCGATGGGATCATGCCGGCGGCCAGAATCACCCGATCTGCCTGAATTTCAACCCGTCTGTTCAATACCGGCTCCAGGACGCGCACCCGCACGCCATCCCCGTCAATACAAACCTCTGGCCGGGCTTTTATATCCCAGGCAATAAAGATCACACCCGCTTTTCTGGCCCGGGTATAGGCGATTTCCGAAAACCCATAGGTCATCATATCCCGGTACAGAATATAGACAGACAGTTCCGGATTTTTGGATTTCAGCAACATGGCCTGTTTCAGGGAGGTGGAACAGCAGACCCGACTGCAGTAATTGCGGGGCTCTTCCCGTGTTCCGGCGCACTGAATCATCACAATGGATTCCATATCCCTGATATTCAGTGTTTCTGCAGCGATCTGGTCTTCCAGTTCCTTCTGGGTCAGAATGGCTGGGCTCTGGCCGTATCCATACCCCTGAACCGGGGTTTCCCTGCCTCCGGTGGCCAATATGGCAGCGCCATGCCGATGCGCTGTGATTTTCTTTTCCGGTCCCTCCAGGGTGGTGAAAAATGCGCCGGTCTGACCGGAAAACCCCACCACAGCGGTTTCGGTATAAAGGGTGATCAGGGGGTGTTTATTGATTTTTTGGTCCAGATCTGCAAGCAATGGCTGAACGCGATCCCCCTGAAGGGTTTCCTGAATCCAGCGAAGATTTCCGCCCAGAAAGGCACTTTTTTCAACCAGATCGACCGGAACCCCGTGATTGGCCAATGCCAGGGCCGCGGTCATGCCGGCCACGCCCCCGCCGACCACCAGGGCATGCTGGCTGATGGACACCGGCTCCTGGGCCAGGGGATTGGCGCCTGTCAGGCGATGAACCCCCATGTCGAGAATGCAGGTTATTTCTGCATGACTATCCTGGATTTCGGTTAAATATTTTCTAAAAATCGGGGTATGGATATCCACACAGTCGATCAGATTTTGTTGCAGACCGGTCATCTGCGCCATTTCCAGCTTGATGGCTGGAATCTGCTGGGGACAGGCCGCGATCAGAAGCCGGTTGAAATCGGATAATTTCAACTTTCGGCTCAATGCTTCTTTCCCTTCGGGTGTGCAGAGGCTGTTGACCATGTCAATGCCCATCAGCGATGGACAGGGCCGGAGACTGGCTGACAGCCGGTCGGCATCAATCGGTAATGCCTGGTGGCAGGTGCAAATCAGAATCTGTATACCAGGAAGTTCCCGGGACACATTTCTCGGTCGCTGTGATGGATTTGTATTGGCCAAGGGTTTGACGTTGCCCGATTGCAGTGTTTGTGAGGCATTCAAACCCGCGGCGGATGATAGAATCACGGTTTCCCGAATATCCTTCAGACCTGTAAATGACCCGCCCAGCATCACTCCCGGCTTTGCGGTTTGGGTCAGGGAAAAGGGCAGCGTGTCTGCAAATCCCCATGCATTGAGGGAAAGCTGGCACATATCTGCCAGCCCGGGCATGGCCAGGGCCGGACGCTGGCCAATGGCCAGAACCGCCATGTCCACTATCGATTCCTGCAGGTCACCGGACCGGTCTGCATAACGGATGATAAGATCCTGTGTCTTTGAATCGATAATCATGGTATGAACCCGTCCCCGGATAAACCGGATGCCGTAATCCGCTTCAGCCGCATCGCGATACCGCTGAAAGGATTTGTCATAGGTCCGCATATCCATGTAATAAATGGCCGCATCCAGGGTCGCTCCGGATTTTTCTTTGGCCAGGATCGCCTCCTTGATGGAAATCATGCAGCAGACACTGGAGCAGAAGTCGCCTTCGGATTGAAAATCCCGGGACCCGACGCACTGAAGCCAGGCCATGCGGCGAACGGGACGCCCATCCTCCGGGCGAATCAGTTTTCCACCAAATGGACCGGAATTGCTGATAATCCGCTCCAATTCCAGACTGGTGACAACGCCAGGATGCCGCTTATAGCCCAGGTTGTTTTTTCCGGAAGTCGGGTCATACAGGGCTGTCCCGGCATTCAGGATCACGGCCTGAACCTGAAACGTCTGATCCATCATGGCTGCGACCGTATCATATACCTGCATGACCTTGGGAATCAGGGCATCGGGTTCAAAGGGTTTGATCAGATAATCCATGGCTCCGATTTTCATGGCCTCAACCGCGGTTTCCACCGTGGCAAAGGCTGTCATCATGATCACCTTCAGATCCGGTGCGGCGACGCTGGCATGCTGCAGCATCTCTACACCATCCATGCCCGGCATCTTGATATCGAGAAGCATCAGATGATAGGATGCGCCAGCCAGCATGTTCAGACCGGCCGGACCGGATTCAGCCACGTCCACATGAAATCCCTCTTCTTCCTGAAGCCAGTCCCGAATCGATTCCCGCACGATGGCCTCGTCATCCACAACCAGAATGCGAAAATGGCTTTTTTCCCGGCCGGGCAACACAATGGCGCCGGTCGGGCAGACCGTTTGGCACGCGCCGCAGCGGGTACACCCATTGACATCGATTTGATATGTTGCCGGCCAAACATGGGGCAGCGGTGAATGAATGGCTTTTCGCGTTGACAGACCGGCATTGAAGGGATCGGGGATGTTGACGGGACAGGCATCGGTGCAGGCGCCACATCCCATGCAGGTCCGTGCATCCACATATCCGCCTTTCCGGCGAAGGGTGACCGTGAAATGTCCGGCTTCCCCATCGATGGCCATGATATCGGTATCGGTTCGAATATCGATGCGTTCATGAACCAGACCCTTGCGCAAACAATGCTGGGCAGACTGATCCGGATCGACCCGCGGCAGCATCCGGCACATGCCGCAGCCATTGGTGGGAAACTGGTAATCCAGACTGGCCAGAAGGCCGCCGACGTGGGATGTCTGCTCCACCAGGGTAACATCATGTCCGGTTTCGGCCAGATCCATGGCGGTTCTCATGCCGCCGATACCGGCTCCAACAACCAGAATATGTCCTGTTGTATGGCTCATGGTCATTCCCCCTTTATGCCTACCACGTCGCCAAACTCGTTTTCCCGGAATATGGACAGAGGCGGGGCTTCGTCTATGGACCGGCCGGCCAGGTAGCCAAATGCATTCTGGGTTTTTTCGGCCACGGACCGGAACAGTTCCATGACCGGAATGTCGTTGGGGCAGGCATTGGAGCACTGGCCGCATCCGACACAGGCCGTGCTCATGTGGGCCAGACGGGTCAGATGATAAAACACCGTATCCGCTGGCAGCTTGACCAGGCCCCGGCGATGACTCCATTTCAGAATCTGGGCGGCATCGTGGTCAAACACATCGGTCACGAATACGCATTCCCGGCAGTAGCAGACCGGACAGGCCACCCGGCAGTTGTAGCAATTGACACAGTCGGCCAGATAGGCGGTCAGTTTTTCCAGGTTGGATGTGGCGGCATGGGTCGCCTCGAACATGTCGTTGCGATAAGACACGCGTCGGGCGGTCTGTTCGGCAATCCCCCCGTGTCGCGTCGAAGACCCGGCCGCTTCCGGTACTTTCAATTGTTTCAGCAGGCTCTGCCCCTTTTCAGTCTGCCCGGCCAGAAGGAAATGATCTTCGGTTTCCATGCCCAGCCATCCGATGGCGATATCGGCGCCGTCCGGCGTGAAATGCTCGCAGGCTTTGCAGGCTTCGGCCAGGTCGATGTTGCCTGGAAACGCGGCATCCTTTTTTTGAATCTGCTGAAAAAATGTGATGCCGGGATCACCGGTAATGGACTGAACAAACCGGCGGTAATCCGCATTTCGAAATGCGCCGGGACAGTCCATTCCAATGAGGACCAGCTCGTCCAGTGTGCCCTGCTTGAGCTTGACCAGCTCGACAAATGCCCGAATTTCACAGGGCCTGAGACAGGCTGCAACGGTTCCGCCGATGGCGTTCCGGGTCAGGTTGGCCACCAGTCTGGCGCTATTGAGGGGAAAGCAGGGTGCCAAAGGGTCGCATCGATCAATCTGGTCGGGATCGGTGATCAGGGCAGGCATGACGCCCGGCTTCATGGGCAGTTGAACCGGCGCCAGAATGGCCTGAATGGTATCCAGTTCCAGAAGGGATCTAAAAAATTGACGCAACCCGGCCAGAACGCCTGCATCCGGCATGACCAGCTTGTACATATCTGACATGATGAACCTCCAGCATGTGTGAAAGGGGCAAAGGTCAAATGATCATGGTTTGCCGTGCCTGGCTGGGTCCAATGGCACGAATCTGGCCGGTCATATCCCGCATGATTTCCGCAAACTGAATCCCGTCGCTGGCGCCGATCCAGGTCAGACGAAGCCGTTCCGGTTCGAATCCGAACCGGGGCAGAATTTCCTTGAGCAGTTTGATTCGCCGCCGGGCCTTGAAATTGCCGTTGATATAATGACAGTCGCCCGGATGACAGCCGCTCACCAGGACCGCATCCGCACCCTCCAGAAGTGCCTTGATCACATACTGGGGGTCCACCATGCCTGTACACATGACCCGGATCAACCGAATGTTTTTGGGATAACTCAGCCGGGACGTTCCGGCCAGGTCGGCCGCCGTGTAGGTACACCAGTTGCAGACAAATGCGACGATGGTGGGTTCAAATGGTTCCATGATTCCTCCTATCCCTCCGCCATGACCCGATAAAGCGCATCCATCAGGCCGTCAAATTCCGCAAACACCTGCTGTTTTTGAAAATGCCGGACCTGTGCTGCACCGCTGGGGCAGAATCCGGCGCAACTGCCGCAACCCTTGCATAAGGCATCGTTGACGACTGAGACCTGTCTGCGGTTGTCAAACTCGATAGCCGAATAGGGGCACAGGCCGATGCAGATCTGACATCCGGCACAGACATCCGGATCGATCCAGGAAATGACGGACGGGATCGTGACCCGACCCCGTGTGGCCAGAGACAGGGCTTTGACCGCGGCGCCCGAGGCCTGGGACACGGTATCCGGAATATCCTTGGGCGACTGGCACGCTCCGGCGATGAATACCCCGTCTGTTGCCGTGTTGAGCGGGCCCAGTTTGGGGTGTTCTTCCAGAAAGAATCCGTCTGCACCCAGGTTGACGCCAAACAGCCGGCCCACGTTGATGGCGTCTTTTCGCGCTTCCATGGCCGCACATAAAATGACCATGTCAACCGGGACCCGAATCCGTTTGCCCAGAAGGGTATCCTCTGCAATGGCGACCAGCTTCCCCGCTTCGCCAGGGAATCGGCCATTTGCCGTAATTTCCGCAACTTTTCCGCGAATGAACCGGGTGCCTTCTTCCTGGCACCGTCGATAAAATTCCTCGTAGCCCTCGCCAAAACAGCGCATGTCGATATAGAAATCATAGACTTCGGTGTCATGTCCCACCTTTTCCTTGATGAGGTGGGTATATTTGAGGGCAACCATGCAGCAGACACGGGAACAGTATTCATGATGGTTCACATCCCGGCTGCCGATGCAATGCAAAATGGCCACACTGCCGGGTGGCCGGGTAAATGCACCGGTTTCATCCCGCATCAGGATTTTGCCGCCGGTGGGGCCGGTGGCATTGCTCAGGCGCTCGAATTCCAGGCTGGTGAATACATTGGGGTATCTGCCGTAGCCGAACTGTTTCATGGATTTGGGATTCATCACATCATATCCCGTGGTCAGAATAATGGTTCCCACCGGAATGGTCAGCTCTTCGGGTTTCATGTGATGATCGATGGCCTTTGCCTCGCAGACCCGGACACATTCCATGCATTCGCAGCATCCGCCACAGTTGAGACAGCGATCGGACTCGCCCATGGCCTGATCTTCAGAAAGACCAGGTGATTCCTCGTGAAATGACTGAATCCGAATGTCGGGCGCCACATGGGGCAGTATGGCCCGCGGTTTTAATTCCAGATTTTCCGGCACCGCATGATACACCGGGCGTTCCGGTTTCTGTCCGGCTTCCATGTCGTCCACAGCCAGTCCCTGAAGAAAACGGTCCATGGACCCGGCGGCCAGATGGCCGGCGGCAATGGCTTCGATGACGGTTGCCGGACCACTGACCGCATCCCCTCCGGCAAATACATGGGAAAGGGTGGTCTGACCCGTGGCCGGATTGATCTGAAGGGTCTGATTGCGCGTAAAGGCCGGGCCGGACGACAGGTCATTCCAGGAAACATCCGTTGTCTGGCCGATGGCTGCCACAATCCGGTCGCATGGAATCACAACGGTCGAGTCGGGAATGATTTCAGGTCGACGACGTCCTTTTTCATCGGGCTCACCCAATCGGGTTTTCAGGCATTCCAGACCCGTGACCCTGCCGTTTTCGGCAACCACACGGGCCGGTGCCGTCAGAAACTGAAATGATACGCCTTCTTCTTTTGCACCCAGAATCTCGTCTGCATAGGCCGGCATTTCGGTTTCGGTCCGGCGATACACAATGGCGGCAGAAGCCGCACCCAGACGAAGGCTGACCCGAACCGCATCGATGGCCACATTCCCGCCGCCCACCACCACCACCCGCGCACCGTTGAAATGAGAAAATGACTGGGGATTCAGGTTGGCCTGCCGCAGAAACTGAACGGCATCCATGACCCCTTCGGCATCGGATTCACCCGGAATATGGAGTTTCATGCCCAAATGCGCGCCAATACCCATAAAAATGGCTGAAAAACCCTGTTGTTTCAGGTCATCCAATGTAAAATCCTGGCCCAGCCGTTTTCCGGTTTCAACCGCCACCCCCAGCCGTAGAATATAACCGATTTCCCGGTCCAGCAGATCCGACGGCAGCCGGTAATCCGGAATGCCGACCCGCAGCATCCCGCCCAAAACCGGAAGGGCTTCGAATATCGTGACGGCATAGCCTTTCAATCGCAGATCATGGGCTGCGGTCAGTCCGGCCGGACCCGCACCAATGATTGCCACGGACTGCGGCTTTTCTTCAATGGGTGGAACCGGCAGGGTTTCCCAATCGATTTGATCCGCGGCAAAGCGTTTGAGATCCCGGATGGCCACAGCCGCATCCACATCCTTTCGCCGGCATTCCATTTCGCAGGGATGGGGGCAAACCCGGCCCAGAACGCCGGGAAGCGGGATTCGTTCCATGATCAGGCGAACCGCGGCCTCATATTTTTTCTGGCGGATCAGTTGGATGTATCCCTGGACATTGACATGGGCCGGACAGGTCTGCACGCAGGGCGCCCGGTCGTTCTTGTCGATGCAGAAGGTGATGGGAACGGCCTGGGGAAAGGCCCGGTAAACGGCTTTTCGATCAATCAGTTTTACGTCCCATTCACTGGGCATGGACACCTGACAGACCTTGGTGCATTCACCGCATCCGGTGCAGATGCCTTCTTTGATATACCGGGGATTGCGGCGGATGGTGACCGTGTAATTGCCGATATAGCCGGAAAGGTCCACAACCTGACTGAAGGAAAAGAGATGGATATCCGGATGCTGGGCCACATCCACCATTTTGGGGGTGCCAATGCAGGCCGCACAGTCCAGGGTAGGAAAGGTTTTGTCAAACTGAAGCATGTGCCCGCCGATCGTGGTGGATTTTTCCACCAGATAGACCCGGTGTCCGGAATTGCCGATATCCAGAGCCGCCTGCATGCCGGCAATACCGCCACCCACAATCAGAACATCGGGATGAACCGCCACCTCACGGGTTTCCAGGGACTGGTGATAGACCACCCGGTTGATGGCCGCAGCCACCAGGGTTTTGGCCTTGGATGTTGCCTCATCCTCATCCGGAGTCACCCAGGAAACCTGCTCCCGCACCGAGGCCATTTGAAGCATATAGGGGTTGATGCCGGCCCGTTTGCAGGCGCCCTGAAAGGTTTTTTCATGCAGCCGGGGCGAGCAGGAGGCCACCACCACGCGGGTCAGGCCGTATTCCTGAATGTCTTTTTCAATCATTTCCTGGCCCGGATCCGAACACATGAACCGGTAATCCCGGGACACGACCACATGATCCAGTTTTCCGGCAAACGCCGCCACCTCGGCAACCCGAACCCGGTAGGCGATATTGATACCGCAATGACAGATATAACATCCGATTCGGATGGTCATGGTGTGTTCCTTTCTCTTTTTGATGTCGCCACGAGCTCACTCACCGGATGACCGGCCAACAGATCCCGAATTAAATCGACCAGGATTCCGGCCTCTGGCGGTTTTTCCAGATAGGCTTCGGGCTGGGGGAGCCCCTGACCGGCCTGATGGCATTGAAATGTCTGATAATGAAAAAACAAATCCCGGTCGAGTCCGGAGAGCATGATGACCGGAATATGTTTCAACCGATGGTCCAGCTTGAGGTTCCGATACAGGTGAATGCCATCGTCATCGGGCATCATGACATCCAGAACGATGATGGCAGGGGATAGATTGCGTGCCATGTTCAACCCGTCTATCCGGTTTCCGATACCAATGGCATCATAACCCGATGATGTCAGCAGATTGACCAGAAAAATCCGCATGCTGGCGTCATCGTTTACGATCAGAATCTTTGGAATGGCGGGAATTGCACTCACAAATCGCTCCCATCGGTTAGGAGTTATTTGAGATTTCCGGCAAGGATCATCAGGAGAAACATCATCTGAAAATGGGAACTTGAGCAAATATTAAGCAGGAAGTGTGCCAAACCAGACAATCTGTTTGGATAATAAACCAATACAAACTGTTATGACTTTTTGGCAATCATCTGGTGTGGCAGCGGAAAGACAGATCCATGCAGCATTATGGTGCCAGGTCACCATGCTCAGGGAACATAGGGGAGGGAAGGCTGATTGCGTGTGAATGGACGGGTTACGCGAATGGCGTATGGGTCGGGATGAACGGATGATGGAAAATAGACCGGCAGGAATGTTGCACAACATGTTGCAACCCATTCTGCAACAAACTGTCCCGATCTTTTTTCAAAAACTACGTTACGCGGGGTTTGCTCAGGTTCAGCCGTTTCATTTTTCGCCACAGTGTGGTGCGATCCATGTTCAGTTCGGCTGCGGCCCGCGTGCAGTTCCAGTTAAGGTTCTGAAGAACCGCATGGATGCGGTCGCGTTCGGTATTCTGATTTTTGGAGCTGTCGGTTTGACCGGTCAACGGCTTCCGGCGAAAGGATTGCACATAGTCCGGCAGATCTTCCGGCCGGATTGTGTCGGATTGACTGATGATGACGCCATGTTCAAGAATATTTTCCAGCTCCCGGATATTACCGGGATAGGGATAATTGAGAAGAATGTCCATGGCGGAACTGGAGATGGTCAATAGCGGTTTTTCATTTTCCGTACACAGCCGTCTTAAACACCGGCGGATTAACAAGGGGATGTCAGACGGACGGTTTTTCAACGGTGGGATATCGATTCGAAGCACATTCAGTCGATAAAAGAGATCTTCGCGAAAGAGTCGCCGGGAGACCAGATCCTCCAGTCCCCGATTGGTCGCCGAAATGATGCGAATATCGACCTTTACCGGATGATGGCTTCCCAGCGGATAAAAGTCCCGGTCTTCCAGAACCCGAAGCAGCTTGGCCTGAAGGGATAGCGGGAGATCGCCGATTTCATCCAGGAATATGGCTCCGCCGTCAGCCTCCTGAAACCGCCCGGGCTTGTTGCGGTCCGCACCGGTGAATGCCCCCTTGACATAGCCAAACATTTCGGATTCCAGAAGCGTATCCGGCATCGCGGCACAGTTGACCTTGACAAATGGTCGACTGGCCCGACGGCTTTCCGCATGAATGATTTTGGCCAGCAGATCCTTTCCGGTTCCGGTCGGACCCTCGATCAGAACCGTCGAATCGCTTGACGCCACAACACGGGCCAGATGAAAAACCTTTTGCATGGCCGGATCACGGCCGATCATGTCGTGAAACACATACTGTCCGCTGACCGCCTTGCTGAGCTGCTGAACCATGCTCAGATCATGAAAGGTGACCAGTCCACCCACGATGGTCCCCTTTTCATTTCGAAGCGCAATGATGCTGGAGCGTATCGGAATGGTTTCTCCGCCTGCTACCTTCATTTGTCCTTCAGGACTGATGCGGGTACGACCATCCCGAATGGATTCTTTCAGCAGATCAATATCCTGGCACCCGGTTTCAGTGCCCATCAGCGTTGCGCAGGGGTTGCCCAGAATCTGAAGCCGGTTGTAACCCGTTATTTTTTCCGCCCTGGCATTAAAAAAGGTGATGTGTCCGCCCCGGTTGACCGTAAAAATACCGATATCCAGATTTTCCAGAATCATTTTCAGACTGCGCTCTTCGTAGTACACGCGGTTGATCAGATCGGTGATGGGGGAATGGTCCTGGAGAATGGTCAGGCAGCCGGCAATTCGATGGTGTTTGTCATATACCGGCGTTGCGATACGGGTTACCAGGCGCTGCGAATCCGCGGATCGGGAAGTCGCCGCTTCCACATGATCGGAATCCCATTCTCCGCCATTGCTGAACAGACATTTTATCATACAGGGGATGCCGACAAATACCTCCCGGCAATCCTTGCCCATTGTTTCGGCTTCCTTCAATCCCATGAACGCCTGGGCTGTGCAGTTCATGGCAGACAGCTTCCGCCGGCTGTCCACCATGAATGCGCCAATATTGAGCTCATCCATGACATTGAGCAGTTGTCTGCACTGAACCGTGGTATCGCATGGTAACATGGGCATGGCGTTATCCCGTCACTACCGGCAGCCACAGTGTAAACGTGGCGCCCTGACCCGGTTGGCTGACCACCGCCACGTCGCCGCCATGCCGCTCCATGATGCCATATACGGTGGAAAGTCCGAGTCCAACGCCGTATCCGGCTTCCTTGGTGGAAAAAAAAGGCTCAAAAATATGGGGCAGATCGGTTTCGGAAATGCCGGTTCCGGTATCCTGAACCTGAATGATGATCCGGTTGCTTTCGGTTTCCATTTCAACCCGAATCATCAGCTTGCCGCCGTCCGGCATGGCGTCGATGGCATTCAACATCAGATTGATGACACACTGCTGCAGTTGATTCATATCCCCGTTAACAACTGGAAGGCCGGGTGTCACGGAAACAGTCAGATCGATATGACAGAGATCCAGTTTATGTTGGATCAGCATGACCGACCGGTTGATCAGATCCGGGATGTTCACCGGATGAACAACCGGTTCTGTCCGGCGGGAAAATGTCAGCAGATTGGACACAATTCCGGAGCATCGGGCAGTTTCCCGTTCCACCACATCCAGATACTGCAGAAATTTATCTTTATGGTATTCAAGTGGCTGGCCCTTGCCCAACATGCGGATCATCAATCGGATGTAATTCAAAATACCGGAAAGGGGGTTGTTGATTTCATGGACCACACTGGCGGCCAGACGGCCCATGGACATCAGTTTGTCCTGGTGCAGAATACGGGCCTGATTGACAACCCGCTGTTCCAGGAGGGCCGTGTAATCCAGAAGTTTTTTACGGGATGTATATCGCTGCTGGGCACGGCGCAGGGCCAGAAACAGGGCATCGTCACTGATGGGTTTGGTGATGAAATCCGATGCGTCCAATTGAAGGGCCCGAATGGCCAGATCGATGTCGCCGAATGCCGTGGCCACGATCACTTCGGTATCGGGCAGACGGGTCTTGATGGTTTCCAGGACCTGAATGCCGTCCATGCCGGGCATACGAATATCCGTGATGACAATTTCCGGCTTTTCCCGCTCGCAGAGTTGAATGCCGGATTCGCCGGTTGATGCGCCCAGAACACGATACCCCGCATCCTGAAGGCTCATTGTCATGACCTCCCGAATATCAGCCTCGTCATCGATCAACACGATTGTCCACTCAGTGGATTCAAGCATGACAGACCTCTTTATCGGCAATAGAGGGTGGCCTCACATGACATCACGTGCGTTTTTTAGAATTTTTTCTTTTTTTTGATGTGAAATTTGCTTTCTTTCCTGTTTTCCGTGGCGATGATGGGTTGCAGACGCTTGGCTGACAGGATGGGGGTGTTAACGACCAGGGCGGATCGGCCTTCGGATTTTTTGATATCGAGTTGAAGCGAATTTTTATCGATCTCGAAATATCTGGAAATGACCTCGATAATGTCCTGCTGAAGTCGCGTCAGGATATCATCGGAGATTTCCAGCTTGTCGTAGATCAATGCAAACTGAAGTCGCTGTTTTGCCTGATTACCGCTTCCTTCCCTGCCAAAAATCTTTTTCAGGAAACCATTGAACATGGGGCCTCCCTATTTTCCAAGACCAAGTTTCTGGCTGAGTTTCTTCCAGATGGATTTATTGGCCTGGGGAACCTGTATGGGAATATTTTTCTCGCCGTTCAGGCGTTGTGCAATCCGTCGAAATGCCTCTCCTGCCGCCGAGTCCTTTTGAAGCACCAGCGGAAGCCCGGTATTGGTCGCCACCACCACCTGATCATCCATTTGAACCAGACCGATCAGCTCGATGGACAATACATCCACAACATCCTGGTGGCTGAGCATGTCCCCCCGTTCAACCATATCCGGAACAATGCGGTTCAGTATCAGTTTGGGGGTGATGGATTTTGCATATAACAGCCCGATGACCCGATCCGCATCCCGAACCGATGAGATGTCTGGCGTACAGACGATAATCGCCTCATCCGCCGGAGCCACGGAATTTTCAAATCCGCGTTCGATACCGGCCGGACAGTCCAACAGAATATAATCAAATTCTTTCCGCAGCGTTTTGCAGAACCGGACCATGGCATCCGGCGTCAGAACATCCTTGTTATCGCTTTGGGACGCCGGAAACAGAAACAGTCCCTCAATCCGACGATCCTTGATCGCGGCCTGTTTGATTTTGCATTTTCCCTTGGCTGCATCCACCACATTGAACACAATCCGGTTTTCCAGCCCCATCACCACATCCAGATTTCTGAGGCCGATATCCATATCCACAACTGCAACCTGTTTCCCCTCAAGAGCAAGCGCCGCACCAATGGATGCGGTGGTTGTTGTTTTACCCACGCCTCCCTTTCCGGAGGTTATGACAATGACTTTTCCGTCCAATGAACACCTCGTTTGGGTTGTTTTTAAGTCTATCGTATCTCCGGCCATGTAAACCGGTTGAATGGGTTGGCGGTTAAATACTCCTCGACAATGATACAGCCGTTTTCAACATGTGCATATTCAGCCGTTTTGCTGCCGGATTCCGGCAAACCTGCCGCAATTACACATCCGATCTGGACCTGAATCGGCCGAAACCGCAAGGCCAGTACAATGGCGTCTTCACTGTCCGATTGACCGGCCGATGCCGTACCGAGCAGACTGCCCAGAACCAGAATATCGCCTCCGGCAATGATTTCCGCACCGGGATTGACATCTCCCAGCACGATCAGATGTTTTTTGGCTTCGATCTTCTGGCCGGAACGAACCCTGCCTGCAATGATCAGGGCATCACTCTGTTGACGGCGCCAGGAACTGCTCATATCATATTTTTGAACGTTTTGTGATGGCGGTTCATTCGTCTCATGTCGCGGCGGACTGACTGATTCCACATGAAATTCAGCCTGAAGAAATCGGGTCAATTCGTCAGTCAGGCCTTTGGGTACGTCGAAATGTCCCGTGTCAAGGATCACATGGGCGCTGAGCGCCAGGTGTTTTGCCTGAGTGAACAGTTTGGTCAGATCCGCTTTCAGGACAGCTATGGGCTGATTCGGATCCAGCGTGACCCATAGCCCTTCCCGAACGCCTTTCAGTCTGACAGTGGATTTTTCACTGGTTGGGCCTGTCATGATAAACCGGTTTCCTGAGAATTCTGTATTTGTTTCAATGCATGAAGAATCAAATCCGTCCTTGTCGTGCAGTCTGTCCCGGACAGAGCAGAGACGGCGACATCCGTTCTGAAAGATGGAAACGACAACTGACGTCCCGTATCATTTACGATATTCTCCACCCGCTTGCAAATAGTTTTCGCACCGGACAGGTCCGTATGTGGCAGGATTATCGAAAAAACATGCTCATCAAACCGGCACACCGTATCGATGGGACGCAGACTCTGAAGAATCCCCTGGCTGGCAGATTGAAGAAACCGGTACCAGTCATTCAGATTCCGGGATAATTCGGATGGATCAATACTGAATCCAATGAAACAGATACACAGATCCTCACCATAGAGGTTGGCCCGAAAAACCTCGATATCCAGTATCCGTTCAAATTCTTTCCGATTGCCAATGCCGGTCAGATCGTCCTGAACACTGGTATTCGACAGGCAATGGGTGGATCTCTCCAACCGGTCGCACACCGTGTGCATCAGATTCAGCAAAAAGCGATGGCTGATGGTGGGATAAAGCCACTGAAGCCGGCTGATCATTTTCCAACTGATATTCAGCAGCTCGCTGTCTTCTGTCGCAACAACGGTGGCGGATCTTGGCGATTGCCGGAACAGGCCCATTTCGCCGACCACATCTCCGACGTCCAGCCGGGCGATGTGTTTGTGAAGATAATAACAGCAATCACTGTTTTCCACCAGAACCGGGTCGATGACATCCAGTTTTCCGGAAATGATGGCATACATGGAGTCGCTGGTATCCCCTTTTTCAAACAGAATCTGATTGGCGGAAAGCGGTTTGATGTTGCTTGCCAGCAGAATGGAATGAACCTGGGCGCGGGAAAGGCCTTTGAACAGGGGAATGCCCCGATGGGGGTCCTTTCCCAACTTCAGTCGAATCAGATCCCATAGGGTTACCAGCTCCACGTGCTGCATCAGGCTGGGAAGCAGCAGGATATCACCGGCCAGCGCGGAAATCATGATGATCACCATCATACCGCCCAGAGTGGCCGTGGGTTTGAAACTGGAGAGCATCAGAATTGAAAAACCGATACAGATGGTGAGGGTGGTGTATATCATGGGCCTTCCAACGGTCAGAAGGGTGTCGTGCATGGTCCGGCTGCGGTTCAGGTCTTTTCGGAAATCCCGGTTATACCAAACCAGGTAGTGAACGGTATCATCCACGGACAGGCCGATGGCAATGCTCGCAATCAGGCTGGTGACCATGGATAGCTCGATATTCAACCATCCCATCATTCCAAAATTGACGATGACCGGAAACAGGTTGGGAATAATGGCAATGGTGCCCACCTTCCAGGATAAAAACAGCAAAAACATCAACCCAAAAATGATGATCATGGTGAGAGACAGGCTTTTCACCTGACCCATGGTCACCAGATGACTGCTGGCGGCAATGGCCATTCCAAGGCCGGTCACCTCCAGTTGAACGCCTTCTGACAATACATTCTGTTTTTCAAATTCAAGAATCCGGTCCCGGGTCTCCATAAAACCGTTTGCGCTGGAAATATGGGTGAACAACAGAATGCTGGCGGTTGAAAATTCGGAATTCATGAATGGTTTCAGCATGTCGTTGCCCAGCATCATCCGGTAGGTGTTGATCAGCATGCGAACTTCAAAAGATTCTTCGGGAAGGGCATAATATTGGGGTTCAAACCGGTTTGAGGCATAGTTGACCAGCTTCAGATAATCCGCAAAAGACAGGCTTTTATCTACTCCGGGCAGGGTTTCCAGGAATTGTTGAATGGTGGACAAATGCGCGACATGGGCCGGATTTTCAAAAAAATCCGATGCAGCCGATCTGACCACCACATTCAGGGGAAAGCTTCCGGAAAGGTCCCGATAGATATCATGAAAATGTTGGCTGACCGGATCACTTTTTTTCAGGTATTCCATGGGATTGGTTTCGGCCTGAATCCGGAATATGCCGATCATGCAGAATATTGAAATTCCGGCGGCGATCGGGAATACAATCCGTTGATGATGGCGATTGATATCAATGATTCGCCGGATCAACCGGTCAAACAGATAATCGGTAAAGACAGGTTTTGTTTTTTTGGGGATGGGCAAAATCGACAGGCTGGCCGGAAACAGGGTGTAGAGAATGATCAGAAGGCTTGCCATGCCAAAACATGAAAAAATGGCAAATTCCCGTATCACATTTATTTTATTTATTAAAAGTGATGCAAATCCGATCACCGTGGTCAAAATCGTCAGAAATGTCGGGAATGCGGTATGGCTGAACGTCTGAAAAACAACCTGCAGGGGGGTGTCCCCGGATTGACAGTGGTGCATGTATTCCGAGCAGATATGCAGACAGTATGCGATTCCAATGGCCATCAGAAAGACGGGAACCATCATGGTCAGCATGGACATGGCAATCCCGCACAGGGCCATCAGCCCAAACGTCCAGATCAGGGCAGTCATCACACAGGCAATTGGCAGCAGGACGCAGTTGATGTTGCGGTAAATAAGCCAGAGCATGCTGGCAAAAAGGATCATGCAGATGGGCGGAAGGCTGAGAAAATCCCGCCGGGTAAGGGACGCCAGGGCCTCCGATACCAGCGGAATGCCAATCTGATAGCCGGATGCCGGTTTCGGAATCCGGTCTATAAGGGCTTCGATATCCTGAATCACCAATTTGCGATTTGCATCATCAGACAGAATCGCGGTAATGGCAGTGGTTTTATGATCCATGGATATCAGATTTTTTTGAAACATGCGGATCGGCATCAATCGTTCTGCAAATTGATCGATAGCCCATTTATTGCCGATATCCACGGTTTTTTTGACATCCGGGAGACTGATGATCCGTTTTACGCCTTTAATCCGGGACACCTCGTCTGAAAGTTGCTGAATGGTGGCAAACACCCCGGGGCTGAAAATGTTGTCACCCCGGACCACGATTCGAATGATCTCATCCGATCCAAAGACGGCTTTGTAGTCCTGATACTGAATGGTTTCCGGAATGTTTTCGATGACCAGGTCGTAAACGGATGTATTGAAGGACAGTCTGAACAACTGAAATGAAAAAAACAGGGTGATAACACCGATGACCGCGATGACGGGATATGGCCGACTCAACATGCGGTTCAGCCAGCCCTGAAGGGTTAACGGATCGAGCAGCCGGTTTGACATGAATACTCTCGTGTGATGGAAAACAAATCGTGAGAGCGGGAAATCGTGAAATGGTTCCGCTCGCGGGCGCTCACGCCTTTACGCTCTCACGCTCTCACGATCAAATCAATCTTTTCTGGCGCACAAACCCAATGCGGCCCGCTTCTGTTCGATATGGCGGCAAATCAGTACCGCGGCTTTCTCCGGATCAGGCTCAACCGCAAATGTGGCGCCAACCACATCGTTCAACCCTTCGGTCAGCAGATTGACCACATTCATGCTGCCGGTAATGGGCGGCATGGGCCCCAGAACCGTAAACACGCCGGAGGCCACAAAATAGGCGCCAATGGACACGGCTTTTTCCGAATACCACTCCGGTGCTGCGCCGGCAAGCGGCAGATCACTGATATCCACACCCAATGTATTGGCCAATGCCGCAGCCAGATTCAGAATCCGGACATTGTCCACACAACTGCCAAAATGCAACACCGGTGGAATGCCCAAGGACTGACACACCGCTTTCAGTCCCGGTCCGGCCAGGGCCGCGGCCTCCGGTGTTTTGAGTCCGGCCTTTCCGCTGGCGACAGCGGCGCATCCGGTGTCAACCACCAGGATATCGTTTTCAATCAGGCGCTTGGCCAGAGTGACATGCCCGTAGTCCTGTTTGATTTTGGGATTGTTGCACCCCACGATGCCGGCAGCCCCCCGGATGGCGCCGGATTTGATGGCATCAATCAACGGCGTCACGCTGCCACCAAGGGCCTTGACAATGGCCTCGATGGAAAAGCCGGCCATCATGTTGACGGGTTCCACTGGAATGTAGACCCGATCCTTGTTTCTCAGGCTGTAATTGTCGATGGCTTCTTTGACCAGTTTTTGCGACAGTTCCAGAGCATTTTCCGGATGAAATTCACAATGGGTCATCCCGGGGAACTTTGCCTTGTCGCTGGTGCTGATCATTTTGGTGTGGTAGCAGGCCGCGACCTGAGAAATGGCCGGCATGATGCACTGATAGTCCACAATCATCATTTCGACCGCACCGGTGACGATGGCAAGCTCGGTACACAAATGATTTCCGGCCATGGGAATGCCATGCCGCATTTGAAGCTCATTTCCGGTGCAGCAAAGACCGGCCAGATTGATGCCCGTGGCGCCTTTTTCTTTTGCAAGGGCGATCATGTCCGGTGACTGACATGCCTGAAGAATGGTTTCTGACACAACCGGATTGTGGCCATGGACCAGAATATTGACCTGATCCGCCTTTAATACGCCCATGTTCACGGAAGATTGGGACGGCATGGGTGTACCATAGAGAATATCCGACACATCTGTAGCAATCATGGAACCGCCCCACCCATCTGACAGCGCGTTGCGAAGGGCGTGCAGCAGGAGGCTGACCCAGTCGTTGTCAACGCCCATATGGGTGCGGTGCATCATTTCCGATGTTTCGCGGTCAATGCCCCGTGGCGTGATGCCGATTTTTGCCCACAGGTTTCTCCGCTTTTCCGGTGCACGGTTAACGAGCTGCAAACAGGCTTTTCGGGTTCCGTAGTCCTCCTGCATCGCATGGGCCAGCTCCATCGCGATGTTCAGTGCCTCCTTTCCTTCCATGACAATACCATATTCCTGTGCAACCGCTCGCAGCTTGGATTCATCCTTGATTGAATATCCCGGCGCCTTGCCTGCGGCAACTTTCTCCAGAACCTCGACCAGATCCCGGCCATGATCCGAATGGGCTGCGGCTCCGGCTGCGATCATGCGGCCCAGATTCCGGGCCACAATGATATCGGCATCGGCACCGCACACGCCCCGTTGCGGGCCTTCGCCAAAGGGGTCAATCCGGCATGGCCCCATGACGCAGATTCGACAGCTAAGCCCCATTTCACAATATCCGCAATGCGGTGACTGGGCCTCATGGCGGTCCCATACGGTTTCGATCATCTCCTGCTCGGCCTTTTTGAGCATCAGACGCGTATCCTGCGCAATACTGAGTTCACTGTAATTCTTTAATGAATTCATGGAAATCCTCCTTGCTTATAATCCGGTCTCATCGGGCTGCTGCCAGCTCATACTGACTTTTTTTGATGGCATGTAACAGATTGAATCCGTCAAATTTTCCGGCTGCCACATCCGTGGATTTCGGCCAGATGGTTTGCGTGATCTCCTGAGTTTTCCGTTTCTGGGCATCCGTGACGGGTTCAAACGTCAGGGCGCCGCTCTTGCACATTTCAACACAGGCGGGAATCAATCCTCTGGCCTGCCTGGAAACGCAGTTATCACATTTGACGGCAACGATTTTTCCCGGTGGGGCCCAGTTGTCCTCATGATACCGGATGACACCGAATGGACAGGCCATGGCACAGGAGGCGCAGTTGATACATAAATCCGGGTTGATTAACACCGTGGCGGTGGATGGTTCCCGATAGATTGCGCCGGGAAGGCAGGCCAGAAGACAGGGGGCCGGATCACAATGCCTGCATCGGTTGGGAAATCCGCGTCCATACAGGCTGGCGCCGATATGGATCCGGGGTTTGGGAAGCGGTTTTTCCAGCGTTGCGGAAAAAAGTGAAAGTGATACGGAATGGGCCGTGGCGCATGCGGTCATGCACTGCATGCACCCGACACATTTTTCAGGATGTATGACAACCTGTTTCATGACGGTATCCTCCTATATTCCGTTAAAAAATAAAAGCAATGCCAATCAATCATCATGCCTGACTCAGGCGGCAAGCCGCATCTCAAGCTGTGAGACCCGCATATCAAGCTGATCCAGCTTTTTGACAACCTGATCATGATCTTCCCGTCGAACCACAGCCAGATGCAGATTATCAATGCGTTTGTTGGTTTCAGCGATCATTCTGATCAGTTCATCCCGGGCATGATCAATCCGTTTATTGGTTTCATCAATCCGCTTATTGGTTTCGTCAATCCGCTTATTGATTTCATCAATCCTCCGGCTTTGATCAACCAGATGAAGGTTGATGTCATCCAGGCGCTTTACAGCGCCGCTAATCCGCTCATCCATTCTGGCATGAGATATTTTCATCTGCTCAAATTCGGGCAGAATCATCTCCTGAATCAGCGATCTCAGTTCTTCAATCATAATTTTTCATCCCTTCATCGAAATCATCCTGGGTTCGTGCTCTCTCGCTTTTAAATGGTTTTCAACAACCCCATATCCGAATCCGTAAGCGGAAGCTGACGCTGAATCAGGGACACCAGATTCCCGCCGGTTTCAATCCGGTTGATCAGAATGAATCCAACCAGCCGGTTGTCTTTTAAGACAAATTTGCGGTAAACCGGAATGCGGGGTTGAATCCGGCTGAACGTCTGATATGGCCCGTCATTTTCCGGATTCACAATTCCAGCGGTCATGACATTCAGATCAAAGATGCGAATCACATTTCTGCCAAGGCTCCCCGGATAGGAAACCGGACGACCGGCCATGTTCATGCCGGCGATCCGGCCCTGCATGACCGCCTCGGGCCATATGGCATTGATCCAGGGACGTTGCCGCACCCGATCCGTGCATTCCGCCACATCTCCTGCGGCATAGATTCCGGGAATGCCGGTTTGCAGATTGGTGTTGACCAGCACCCCAAGATCCACGGGTATCCGGTCTGTTGGAATGAACCCGACTGCGGGTCGAACCCCTTTTCCCACAATTACCCGGTCACAGGGCAGAATGGAACCATCTGACAGATGCGCCTCGCGCACGTTCCCATCGCCTTCAAACGCAACGGCATCGATTCCGGTCCGGACCGTCAGTCCGTTTGATTTCAGTTTGTCAAGAATCATCCTGCCGGCGACATCATCCACCTGCATGGATAGCGGATATTCGGAGCTGATCAGCATGGTAACGGGTATGTTTCGGCGCATCATGCTGTACGCCGCCTTGAATCCCACCAGCCCCCCCCCCAGAACCAGCGCATGGCGAGCCGAAGCAATCTCCATTAACATTTGCTCGACATGGGAGATGGTTCTCATATAAAAAATATTGTTTAACGAATGCCCGGGAATTTTTAAGGGTCGCGGATCAGCACCACTGGCGATCAGGAGCCGGTCGAATGAAATCAACCGGTCGTCATTGATTTTGACGGTTCGTGAATCCACATCGATGTCTGTTACCCGTTTACCGGAGACGGCCTGCAGGTGCAGGTCTTCATAAAAATGGGGATTTCGAATGGCAAGCATTTTTGAAGACATCTGACCTTCAAGCATCAGGCTGATCATGGGGCGACAGTACGGTGGATGGGATTCGGCTGCAACAAGGGTGATGGAAGCGGATGGATCGAGATTTCTGATGGTTTCAGCAGCCTGAATACCGGCAATGCCATTGCCGATAATGACATGGTTCATGGCGCATTTCTCCCTTCAATCCAAAGAGGCAATGTTGCTTTCTGTTACCATGAATGAATGCTAAAAACAAATATAATGATGCGATTCGAAAATCGCACAGGGGGAATGGGGTGTCAGCCTGAATGTGAGCTGGAGCCAATCAAAAAAAGCCCTTTGATAACCGGGACGGATATCGAAGGGATTTGAAAATATTTTGTAAGAAATTGGGTCATGACCTACTCAGGTATTCAGAATTCAGGAGTCAGAATTCAGAATCGACCGTTCCATTTCCTGAACCAGTTGACCGTGATTGTGTAGGGATAATCTGTTGATGGTTGATCCAAATATTGAACATGATCGTTTCATTGATAACGGTTCTCTTCGCCTGAAAATTCAGCACGAAACATTCGTTCCCGCGTAATGAAGGAACCGATATTCTGTTTTGCCCACCGTTTGAGCCATAGCCGATTCCAGTAGGTAATCGGCGCGCACGACACCCTTGATTTTCCGGAAAGTGCCTTGTCCGGTTCAAAAATCAGATCCAGAATATGGCTTATCGGTGTTACCGCATCCAACGAACCGGCGCATCCTGCACAGATGGTGATGAGGCGTTGTCCTCCCGCTTCTTTTTTTCGAATGTCGCGCCAGTGATCAGCCAGATCGGGACTCAGCATGCCCACCGAACCGCCTTCACCGCAACACACGGTTTTTTCCCCGGAATGGGGCATTTCTACAATAGTCAGACCCATGGATCGAATCAGTTTTCTGGTCGCCTGTTGCACATCGAATTCGAAACGAATCGCGCAGGGATCGTGGATCAGGACAGAGCCTGAAACAGACACGGCTGCAGGCAGGGGCTCATCAGACAGAACCTCATAAACCGTTCTGACAGAAAGATTTTGGCCGTATTGATGGAACATCTTGTAGCAACTGGGACAGGCTACCAGAACAGTACGAACGCCGCTGTCCATCAGAAAGGTCTTCAGTTCACCGAACATGGCCTGAAAAAAATGTTCCCGTCCCAGATCATGAGATGGATTGGTACAGCAGTCCAGCACAAGGCCCAAATTGGGAACAATTTCTTTCAATTGGGAATAGAGTTGTTTCACCATTTTCGGGCGGGTACCGGGAAGGGTGCATCCCGGAAAAAATATCGTGTCGCAGTGATTGGGGATCGCATACCAGGTATATCGACGGGAGAATCCGCGTTTTTCATAGTTCAGAATTCTGGCATGTTTTGAAAAAACACCCGCCCCTTGTTTGTAAGCAGCCTGGCGCATCAAAAGGAACAATTTTTCCGGATGAACCCCCACCGGGCAGACCGCGTTGCAAAGTCCGCACAGACTGCATTCAAAGGCGATTTCATGACGATGTACCGGATCCATCCTGACATAGCCATCTGCTATGAATTTGGGTGATCCGTATTTTTGCAGGAATGCGCATTCATTCCGGCAAAGCGGGCAATCAATGCAGGTTTTGGAAACTGTTCGAATCTGTTGAGTCAGATCACCTTGCGACCAAACTGCCTTTTGGGTAATTTCAGTTTGCGTGCCGTATGTCATATCAATCCCCGTAACCCGAAATGCAGCGAGTCATATATCTTGAAATACATATTATATAAAATTCCGATTGGTTACAGTAGCCGACTTCAAACGGTACTGTGAATCCGGTTGACAGGACGACTCGAGGATGTTGACGGGTTTCATGATACTTCTATCGATCGGGATGGACTGGACAGGAATCATTCTGGCATCTTTTAACCATTGAACATCGTTTTCATTATCAGAGGAAAGAGGCATTTTTATCTGACCTCTGACCTCTGACTTCTGTCCTCTGATCTATTTCACGTCCTCGATCGGATACTTGGCCCCTTTCCAGGCAAAAATGCCACCGGAATATCGACTCACGTTTTTGTATCCCAGTTTCTTGGCCCAGACCGCGCCGTTATGACTGCGTGTGCATTTGACAAAACCGCAGTAAATCACGATGGTTTTCTCGGTGTCGGGCCCCAGGAGGGTCTTGTAATCCTCAATGGTTTTTCCGCCGGTTTCCTTGGTGTCCCAGGTGGTCATGTCCGGAATTGGAAACAGAAATTGTTTGGCGCCGGGAACGTGCTCTTTCTTATAGCTGTCTTCAAAGGGCATGGTGTCGATGACAAGGATGTCCTTTTTTTCATCCAGCATTTTTTTCAATTCCAGGGTAGTGATAATTTCATAACCACCACGCTGGATTTCCCGAACCAGATTGACCGCACCCTGTTCTTTTTCCAGTTCCTCCTCGAACTTGTCTTTTCCAAAGGCATGGGCGAATGAGGCCACTCCCAGAATCAGGATTCCGATCATCACATTTCCAAACATTTTTTTCATTTGAAGCTCTCCTTTTGTATGGTGAAACGGGTGAAGTATTTTCTGAACCGGTCCGGTCGAACGGATCGGTAATAACGCCAGGTATACAGGTAAAGCACGCCAGCCATCAGCACAATGTCTCTGTAGAGTGCCGTGCGAAGACCGTGAAATGCTTTGGCTTCGGGATCCTGGGGTCCAAAGCAGCCACAGTCGATGTCCAGACCCATGTGAATGCCGTAGGACAGAATGGCAATGAACAGGATCATCATGCCGGTCAGGATGGCCAGGCTTCCATGAATATCCAGAATAAGGCCTGCGCCGGCAATGACTTCAAGAGATGAAATCAGTATGGCCACCGGCATTACCCAGGTTTTGGGTATCAGGCCATACGCATCGATCAGAACTCCGAAAGAAACCGGATCCAGAAGTTTGGTGATGCCTGACCATAGAAACACAGCGGCAAGACAATATCTCACCCCCCGATAAAACAGCATTTCGATAGGCCGTAAATCTTGTTTCATTGGTATCGCTTATTGATTGATTGAACAGAATGATATCTTCCCATAATTCAACTTTTGATGATCCACGAATACGATGCGAATTATTCGATATTAATAAATATGTCAAATTCATAATAGTTATAAGCTTGAATCAATTATTATTAATAATTATATAGTTATGAACCGCTTGACAAATTTCATGACGTAATATATCGAGTAACCGTCAATTCCGGAACCAGCATTAATCAGGGACCGCGTTTTTCATCGCGTACAAGCGCAAAAAATTTTCGGACCAAGCCGGACTGTATTCGCCCATACTATCGTTACAAGGATGATGCCATGTATCTGTTTTTCGGTTTTACCTGAGATAGCTTGAAAAGCGCCACCCGGGTTGGTGGGCTCAGGACAGGATCGGAAGACTGTATCCAATATCCGCTGTAATCTGTCTTTACCATTCCTTTCGTCTTTCCTGAGCGCTTTTCAATCTTTTCAATCTTTTCTTCCTGTTTTATAGCTTCCAGATCAAGATTTTGGGTGCGTTATCGGTCGGGGATCAGAAGACAGTGGCCAGTGACAATGCCGGGATGCCGGGATGTCGGCATCCGGGCATCACTACTGACACAGACCACTGGGCACTGATCACTGTAAAGGTTTATTCATGATTCAGTATGTACATCGGGATCCCCGTTTTGAAAAAAGGTTGGAATACCTGCAAAAAAGTGGAAAGAAAGCCCGCATGGCGGCCAGGGAAGCCGAATCCGTCATCACCCGGCTGCTCCATGAGCGACTGATGTACATTTCCCGAAACGATGCCACCAAGAATGGGGAATGCCGGATGAAAAACTGCGTCAAATATGACCTGGGCCACGGGTATCGCATGATCACCATACGGGACCAAGACATCCTGCACATTTCCTTTGTCGGCACGCATGATGAATGTGACCGGTGGCTGGAAAAACAGCGGCGGTTTCAGAGCGTTTTCCTGAAAAGCCGGTCCACCACGATTCCGGTTGAAATGGATGGAACCGATTCATCGGATCCATCCGAATTCGAAAAGAAACCCCTGTTGAAAAACGAAGAAGAGCCATTTCAGCCTATCGAGGAAAAATATCTTCGAATGGTTTTCAGCGGGCTGGTCGGCAAACATTCCGAATTGATCGGCCTTGAAAAATCAATCGGCCCGGGATAAGCGACAGTTGCCGTGTCACAGGGACTTTTCCGGAAGGTTTCCGGTTTGTAGTTCAGATCCCCGCAAAGTCTGCAACTATTGCTGGGGCGGTGGCGGCTATCTTCAGAACGGCTGCAAGGATGCCAGCGCTTCAGATTTCATGTGCATAATTTGCATTATCAATGCATATTATCTGCATGTGGATAAATAGACAGTGTGAAAATTTACTCCGCCGCATGGCCGACCAATTCCCGGCCGTACTGGTCACTGGCGCCAGACAGGCAGGAAAAACATCCATCCTGCGGCACCTGTATCCCCACACATCCTATCTCAGCCTGGCTCTTCCGGCAAATGCCGAAGCTGCAGAGACCGCACCGGCGCAACTGCTGGATCAATATCCGGAACCACTGATCATCGATGAAATTCAGTATGCGCCTTCTTTACTCAGAAATCTGAAAAACCGGATAGACACAGACCGTTCTCCCGGAAGATATTTTTTAACCGGGTCGCAGGTTTTTCCCCTGATGCAGGGTTTTTCTGAAAGTCTTGCCGGAAGATGTGCGGTGTTGAACCTGCACACACTATCCCGATTCGAACTGCTGGATACGGATCGGCAAATTTCGGAAACATCCTATATATTCCTGGGGGGATATCCGGAGCTGCATGTATGGGCGGAAGCGGATTTGTGGTTCCCGGCATATGTGGCCACCTATCTGGAACGGGATGTTCGAAACATTCTACGGGTCGTGGACCTTCGGGATTTTAACCGGTTTCTTCGGGTCTGTGCCCTGCGATCATCACAGGTTCTCAATTATTCCGATCTTGCCCGGGATACCGGAATCGCACCCAATACCGCCCGAAAATGGCTTGGCCTGTTGCAGACATCTACTGTTGTCGCACTGATCGAACCCTATTTTGGCAATCGGACCAAACGGATCATCAAGGCTCCCAAACTGATTTTTCTGGACACCGGTCTGGCGGCGTTTCTGGCCGGATTTCGTTCCGAAACGGATTTGTTTGGGTCCTCGTTTGCAGGTGCATTCTGGGAATCCCATGTTTGCGGCCAGATCATGAGACAGGATGCATCCCGGGGAATGGTCACGCCACTGCATCACTGGCGGACAGCCAATGGTGCGGAAGTCGATCTGGTCATGGAAATGGCGGGTGGAACGGCAACAGCCATCGAGTGTAACTGGAAAGAGCATCCCGACCTTTCGGATGCTGCCGGCCTGCGGGCTTTGGAAGAAACGGAAAAAGGCCGAATCAAAGAAAAATTTCTGATCTGCCGCACCCCGGTTTCCTACAAACTCTCTGACGGAACCTGGGTGATGAATCTGTCGGAATGGTTGAAAAAGCGGTACGGCCAGGGCTGACAAACAGGTGGTGATCGTCTGGATCGACAAATGGATCCGATTATTTTTGAAAACTGAGAATGGGTGGCGGGTTTGCGGGCCAATCAGCCCGGTTGGGAAAGATATTCAGGCCCCCATCGACAAAACGGCCGATTGTTTTTTTCTGCGCCAGAATTTCCGAGATCCGGTCACGGAGCCTGAAGAAATGATGACGCTCTGGAAAATTCTGCATCTGATCCAACCCATACGGCGGCATGCCAGGACGGACAAGATGATTGGCAGGTGCAGGGTGGTTCCGGAATACAAAAAAGGTGTCAAGCCAGGCCGATCAAAAAACACCTATTTTTCATAAGTACCTGAAAAATCGCGTTATTTTTGGTGATATTTTTCTTGATCACCCACTCGAATTGGTGTAACGACTTCTACCATCTTTTTTTACAGAAATCAATCTGAACACAGCCGTTCCACCCCGAGCAATCCAAAAAAAACCTGAGCCATTTGTTATATTTTCACGGTGAATGGGTGAAATGGATCGTTTTCCAAGAACCGCTTCAAAGCTCGCCAATATCGGGATCGGGACCAAGAGCAATTGAACAGAAAACCGCCTAAAAGTCGATTATAGATATTGAACAACTGACTTTAACTCATAATACAAAATACTTGCGTCAATAATCTTTTTTTGATCTGTTGACAATCAGGAAAATCCATCATATTGAACACAACTGTTCAACATATTATGTATAGCAGCTTGAATCCAATAGGCAAAATATGATCATAAGACCACGATTAAATGATTATCATGGCCTTCCTTTTAGGCAGGAAAAAGTAGATTTTGCTATTCCCTTTTTAGATGAAGACATACCTCTGTACATGGACCCATTTCTATTATGGAAAAGCCCTTCACAGCAGGACAACGCACTTCATGGTTCAATAACCAACTCATTTAATTATCTTGGTAAACTCTTTACTAAAAATGAGAATGAGGCCATTGCTACCTTAAGAGAAATATCCGAATGCGATGAGGTTGGATTAGGAAATTCAAAGTCGAAAAGAGGAAAAAAAATTGGAGATAAAATGGCCATAGCCATATTATCCACCTTCCTAGATATTCCCCAAATCCAAGAAAATGGCTTTATGCATTTCGAGCTACTACAGCTTTTAATAGAAGATTTTTCGAAAGATCGTGTAAGTGACAT
>Ga0366819_10055_pt1 | contig 69325 bp, 29 predicted proteins | sample TotcelFGM3001N15_FD_207091 | JGI IMG/M metagenome (GOLD analysis project Ga0366819, IMG submission 207091) | Enriched cells from coal bed in the Powder River Basin, Montana, United States - Total cells FGM rep3 HSBNCT.FGM.300.1.N15 ... | reverse complement strand
GTCCCGCGGAACACGAATGCATGCGACGGCGCGAATCGTGGCATCCCTCCGGGATGCGGGAACCGTTTGCGCCCTCGATCCGGTGGTCGGCGCTGCGCTTGACCACCGGCTAATTTCTGGGACCGCTTCGCGGTCGGGGACGGGGGCGTTTCGCGGTCGGGAACGATGGCGAATCCGCGGTTCGGAAAAGGGAATTACAAAAGGTACTTCGGGTCGTATTCGATCTCTGCCTTGGCCAGGAAATCGATGAATTCGTCTTGGTAACTTTGCTGGCGATGATGCGATTCTTGAGTCGAAATGTATCGTTTGACGCTCGCCCGCGACGTGGGGCTGACCGTAAACGCTCCGTAGCCCTCTTGCCACCGAAAGGCGGTTTCGTGGACTTCCTCGTGAACCCAATTCGTGGCGGACTTCTTCAACTCGCGAACAAAGTCGGCTAAGGCATGCGTGGCGCGAAGTCCGACCAGCAAATGAACGTGGTCGTTGACACCCCCCACCGCTTGCGGCACGCCATCCAAGCCGCGAACGGTACCGCCTAGGTATTCGTGCAAACGGGTTCGCCATGCGCTGGCGATGTACGGCCAACGCTCTTTTGTGCTGAAGACGATGTGATAATGGAGGCTCAGGTAGGTCGAACCCATCGCGCCATCTCCTCTGCGAAAACAAACGGAACAATTGCATCGAAAAAACGATCCGAAAATTGAATTGCAGATCGGTATCCGCCGAACCGGAGGGTTCCCAGAAATTAGCCGGGGGTTGAGCGACGTCGCCGAACCCGGAGGGTTCCCAGAAATTAGCCGGGGGTTGAGCGCAGCGATACCCCCGGTAAACCGCGTCCACGCATCCGTCGCACCCCGGAGGGGTGCCAGCGGCCCGCAGAACACGAATGCATGCGACGGCGCGAATTGTGGCATCCCTCCGGGATGCGGGAACCGTTTGCGCCCTCGATCCGGTGGTCGGCGCTGCGCTTGACCCCCGGCTAATTTCTGAGACCGCTTCGCGGTCGGGACGGGGACCGAGGCCACTGCCCACCGTGCAGTGGCGGTCGTCGAGCGGATTGGCTGGAAAAGATCGCCGAACTGCTGCTCCCGAACATCGACTATTTCCAAGTTGTGTTCACGCTGCCCGAGGACCTGCGAGCGTTAATGATGCCACCACTTGCGTCCCGCCTGAGCGCGTGCTCCCTCTGAGCCCCGGCTGAATTTCCAGGGCCGCTCGCCGCATTGTACCACCCCCGATTCTGCTCGCTAATTCGATGTCCCTTGGGCATTCCGGATCAAGACTGAAATGGAGTCGGCCATCCTCTTGTATCCAGCCGCATTCGGATGCATGTGGTCATTCCTCAGAGCAGAAATGGTTCCATGCGCGTTTTTCAGGACGCCCGGAAGCCGCTGCTGCCGGGCATCCGACTTATTGGACAGCCCGGCTTAACGACGGGTCCATCGCTGTTGTGTGCTGGGTGGATCGGTTGGGAAGCCGCCGGATTCGTGATGATAGTAGACCGTCAGGGTATCCGGATCAACCGCCCAAAAGTCGATCACGCGATCCTTGCGCGCTGTCTCGAACGATCGGCCGTTCTTAATCGCCGCAACCTTCCAACGATCAGCAGGATCTCGCGCCAGTAGAAGTTCGGGCCATTGTACCACCGGCAAGGGCCGCGAGACCACCGCCCCCTGCCACTGGCGCGATGTGCGAAAGGGCGCGGTCAAAGTAGGGATCGAAATGGCTCTGGGACCACTCGCTACGGACTGCCGTTGTTGGTAGATTGAAATCGTTGACGGCCCGCTGGAAAACGGATTCGCGTCTCGGAGAGACGCGGCTACGTGAATGCCTCGCGTCGCTTGAATTCAAGGAGTCGTAATGATGCTCTTTCGCCGCACACGTTCGGGTTTCTTTCAGAACGGGAACTACCGGGCCGGAGCGCTCGCTCTGTTGTCCTTGCTTTGGATCGCGGCCGTCGCGCCGGCCTGGGCCGCCGACTGGCCGATGTGGCGTGGGGACGCGGGCCGCACGGCCTGTTCGCCGGAGCAACTGGCCGAAACGCTGCACTTGCAGTGGGTGCGGCACGATCCGCCGCTGCAGCCGGCGTTTTGGCAAGTGCGGCAGGAGCGGGTCCAATTCGACGCGGGCTACGAGCCAGTGGTGTCGGACCGGACGATGTTCGTCTGCTCGTCGCGCAACGACAGCGTGACGGCCTTGGAGACGCAGACCGGACGGCAACGGTGGCGATTTTTCGCCGAAGGTCCGTTGCGGTTTGCGCCGGCGGTGCTGGACGGGAAAGTGTTCTGTTCATCGGATGACGGCTGGCTGTATTGCTTGGACGCCGCAACCGGAGCGTTGCGTTGGAAGCATCGGGCCGCACCGTCGGATCGCCGAGTGCTGGGCAACGGCCGCTTGATTTCGGTCTGGCCGGTCCGCGGCGGTCCGGTCGCCGCCGATGGCCGGGTGTACCTGGCCGCGGGGGTGTGGCCGTTCGAGGGCATCTTCGTGTGGGCGCTTGACGCGGAAACGGGGCGTCCGGTGTGGATGAACGACCGTTGCGGCTCGCTGTATCTGGAACATCCGCACTCCGCGATGGCCTTCGGCGGCCCCTCGCCGCAGGGATACCTGCTGATTCGCGATGGGGAACTGGTCGTGCCCAGCAGCCGCGCGTTTCCCGCGCTTTTCGATCTCCAGTCCGGCCGGCTGGCCGAATTTGCGTTCGGCCACGGCGGGCATGGCAGCCGGCCCGGGGGCTGGTTCGTCGCCACCGATCCGGCCGGCGAATTGATCGTCGATCCGCTGATCAATACCGAAACCCACGACGCGGGACAGCAAGTCATCGGCCAAGCCGGAGTGCGGCCGCAGAGCGGCGAGGTACGGGCCGCGCGGGTTACGCTCGGCAAGGAAACCTATCGCCTGCAAGAGCACGCGGGCGCGATGATCTCGGTGGGTGGCAAGTCCTTTCGCTTTGCCGACGGCTTTCCGGGTGTCGCGGGCGAGGTGCATACCATGCTGGCCGCGGACGGCAAGCTGTTTGTGGTCACCCGGCAAGGCCGCATCTATTGCTTCGGCGACAAGCCGGCGGCGGCGGTGACGCACGCGTCGGAGCCGCAGCCACTGGAGCGGCCCGCCGACCGCTGGCAGCAGGCGGCCGAGCGGATACTGCGCGGGGCGGGAACCGGAGCGGGCTATGCCCTGGTGCTGGGAATGGGAACTGGGCGGCTGGCGGAGGAGTTGGTCCTGCAGTCAGACCTGCATGTCGTCGTGGTCGAACCGGATGCAGCCAAAGCCGACGCCTTTCGCCGCCGGCTCGATCAAGCCGGTCTGTACGGCGAGCGGATTGTCGTGCATCATGCGGAACCCGCACGGTTTGCCCTGCCTCCCTATGTGGCCAGCCTGATCGTCGCCGAGGATTTGGATGCCGCGGGATTTTCGGCGGGAGCGGCGTTCCTGCAATCGGCGTTCGCCGCCCTGCGTCCCTACGGCGGTGCGCTGTGCCTGGAACTGTCGGCAGACCGCCACGCGGCTGTTGGTGGATGGAGCGCCGAGGCGGATTTGAAAGGTGCCCGGATCGAGCGGGAGGGCGAGTTGACGCTGGTCGTGCGTGCCGGACCGCTGCCCGGCGCGGCCGATTACCGCGGCCGGCCGAATCGCGACCAGCTGGTTCGCGCGCCGCTGGGACTGCTCTGGTTCGGCGACACGTTCCACCATCATAAGCTGTTCTACAAGACGTTCACGCACGAGGCGGGGCGGGGACTGCCGGAGACGATCCAGGTAGCCGACGGCGTGATGCGGTACGAAGTCACCGAATTGCCTTACGGTCCCAATCCCAGCGGCGTGGGCTATCAAGACTATCTGCGCTGGCTCGAACGCGAGTTGACCTACCGCGACGGCTATACGGACGTGTATACCGGCCGGGTGCTGTCGGCGTCCGAAACGGCACGAGCGGCGGCGGCCTTTGCCCGCGAACCGGAACAAGCGGAACCGCTGCCCGCCCCGATCCGCAAGAATCCGTTGACGGGGATCGACGAGGCGCGGGACATGATCAAGACCTACGGCTGCGATCAATCGCCCGTGGATTACGGCGCGCTGTACACCTTGCGATCGGGCACCGCGGCCTACTACGACAAGCACTTGGAGAGCGGCACGATCAGCATCAGCGGGACCCGCTCGGGCTGTCGCAACAGCATCATCCCGGCCGGCGGCGTGTTGAGCTTGCCGTCGTGGACCGGCAACTGTACGTGCAACTATCCGGTTTACACCTCAATGGCCCTGGTGGCCATGCCGCCGGAGTTCGAACAATGGTCCGCCTGGGGCGAGGTGGCGGTCGAGGCGCCCGTGCGGCGCGTAGGGATCAACCTGGGGGCTCCGGGCGACCGCATGACGGAGAACGGCACCCTGTGGCTGGATTGGCCCAGCGTCGGCGGTCCCTCGCCGACGGTCCCCGTGCAAGTCGCGCCCGCGGACGCGGAACCGTTCTATCGCCATGCGATGTGGATCGCAGGCGGACAGGGCTGGCCGTGGGTCGCCGGCTCGGGAATCAAGGGCCTGAAGCGAGTGCGGATCGAGCCGGTGGCGCTCAAGAGTGTGCCGCAGCCCGGCACGTTCAGCATCCGCTGGCTGGGCGGCATCCAGCCGCAGCACAGCGAGACGTATACGTTCTATGGCCGGAGCGACTACGGCTTGCGGCTCTGGATCGGCGACCAGTTGCTGCTGGACAACGCCGCCCAGCTTCGCCGCGGCGAGCGAGGCGAGTTGTCGGCCACGATTTCGCTGGACGGCGGCAAAACCTCGCCGATCAAGCTGGAATACTATCCGCCGAAAGAGCGCCCGGCGGGTGAGTCGGCGATGTTCGAATTGTCTTGGAGCAGCGATTCGATCGCCAAGGCCGCGATTCCGCCGGAGCGGCTCGTCTCAGCCGGCGGGCAGCCGGGCGGACTGACCGGCATGTACTACGCCACCGCCACGCTGAGTGGTCCGGCAGCGCTGCAGATCGATCCGCAAATCCGCTTCGACTGGGGCCGGACGCTGCCGGCGGTTCTGCACCCGGTCCCGCGGCCGATCGCTCTTGCGCCACGGCCGTTTACGGTCGCGCTGACGTTCGCCGAACCAGACGGCCTGGCACCCGGCCAGCGCATCTTCTCGGTGCGGCTGCAGGGCCGCGAAGTGCTTGCCGACTTTGACATTGCGCGAGAAGCCGGCGGCGTGAATCGCAGCGTCGTGAAGGAGTTTCGGGGCGTGCAGGTCCACGACGCGTTGGAGATCGAGTTCGCCGGAAGCAGCGAGAATCCCGCGGTCCTGTGCGGGGTGGAACTGATTGAAGAACCCGCAGCCGGCGCGGCGGCAGGGAACGAGAGTTCTGAGCAATGAATTCCATTCTACGATGACGGATCGCAATCGCAGAGTTTCGCCTTTTGGAAGGATCGAACATGCTTGGCATCGTCCGATATCGTCCGTCCCGTTGTCATTCATGGTCTTGCGGGTCGATGCTTGCCGCCGGACTGTTGGGATTGCTGACTTGGGCCCGGGTGGCTGTCTGGGCGGACGAACCTCCCAGCGTGATTCCGCCGCCTCCCGCGTCCGTTCCCCGCATTGAAACGCTACCGGCCGGTGTGCTGCGGCAACAGATCGAAGACGATTGGCTGCGTGCGATCGCCGAGCCGCTGTCGACGCGCAGCGACGCGGCGGGCGCGGTGGACGGCGTCAAGGACGGCAAGTATGCCTTTCACACGGGGCTCGAAGCGAACCCGTGGTGGCAAGTGGATCTCGGCAAGCCGACGGCGCTCGGCCGGATCGTGGTCTACAACCGGTTGGATTACGCCCCGGGCTTGCACAACGCGGACCACCTCCGGATTTTCACCTCCGACGACGGCCAGCGCTGGACGCTGCGGCACGAAAACCAGGGCCGGCACTTCGGAGGCATCCACGGAGCGAAGCCGCTGGAGGTGAGCTTCCCGGCGAGCCAACTGAGCGCCCGCTTTGTCCGGCTGCAACTGCCCGGTCCGAAGCCGATCTTCTTCCACTTGGACGAGGTCGAGATCTACGGCCCCGGACCGGGCGGCGAGAACGTGGCTCTGCACCGCCCTGCCGACCAGAGCAGCTTGAGCCAGTGGTCGACGGCCAAGAGCCGCGGCGCGTTCTTCCCGACGGCGGACTCCATCACCCGCGCTCGGCGACTGGCCGAGGACCTGCGGCACGCAGGGCTGGAGGTCGAGCCGTACGCGGCCCAGCTGGACGAAGCCGCGCGACGGCTGGACGCGCTGCCTGCGGACGCCGGCGAGCAAGCCCAGCGAGAATTGTATCTGCAGACTCGATGGATTGTTCGCCGCCTGGTGCTGGCCAATCCGCTGCTGGATTTCGATCGGTTGCTGTTCGTCAAGCGGTTTACGCAGGAGACGTATCCGGACGTCTGCCTGAACCACATGCCGTGGGTCTCGCGGCCCGGCGGAGACATCTGCGTCTTGGAAAAACCGGCCGGGGATACGACGCTGTTCGCCGCCCTGGCCGGCCCGGCGGCCGATCGGCCCGAGCAGCCGGCGGCGAACGTCCGCTACGTGTTGAACGGCGCTCTGGGGCCGGGACACGTTCACGGGATCGATCTCTGGTTCGACGGCGATCGCATGGTGTTCGGATATGCCAAGGCCAAGAGCGGCCAACCGCCCCTCGGCTGGCTCGACCGTCGCGAAAGCTTCCGCTTGCGCCGCGAGGAGGAGCCGATTCATATCTTCGAAGTCGGCATCGACGGGCAGCGGTTGCGGCAGATTACCGAAGGTCCGTGGAGTGACCTGGACCCCACGTATTTGCCCAACGGCGAGATCGCGTTTGTCTCCGAACGATGCGGCACCTCGCTGCAGTGCAACGAGTACGACAAGGACGAGACCAGCTGCAATCTGTACATCATGCGGCCTGACGGCAGCCGGATCCGCCGCTTGAGCGTCAACAAGGACGGCGACTACTTGCCGCACTGCCTGGACAACGGCCTGATCGGCTACACGCGGTGGGAGTACCACGAGCGCAGCTGGGCATACATCCAGTCGCTGTGGGTCGTCCGCCCCGACGGCACCGGGGCGGATGCGATCTTCAAGCAGCACTTCGTCGATCCCTGGGCGTTGGAGGACGTCCGTTCCATCCCGCACAGCAACAAGCTGGTCGCAATCGCCGCCGGGCATCACACGTTGGCCGTCGGACCGTTGGTGGTGATCGACACATCGAGGGGCATCAACGAGCCGCGGGGGATCGGGATCGTGACGCCGAACGTCAAACCGCCGGAGGGCGGCATGGCCGGCGTCCCCGTTCCGCAAGGCGGCGTGTGCGACCCCGGAGGCTACTACGGCACGCCGTGGGCTTTGTCCGAGAAGTTTTTTCTCGTGAATTATACGTACGGCACCTCGACCACGATCCCCAACGGCTACGGGTTATATCTGGTCGACGTGTTCGGCAACAAGGAACTGATCTATCGCGACCCGAACATTTCCTGCTGGTTCCCGATCCCGCTGCGTTCGCGTCCCCTGCCGCCGGTGTTGGCGGGTGCGACAGATCCGGCGTTGGACGACGCCGTGTGCACGGTCAGCGACATTGCTTACGGCTGTGAGGGAATCGACCCTGCGCAAGTCCGCTATCTGCGCATCGCCGAGCCGGTCGGCTGGCCCTATGACAATACATACGGCGGGCACCGATACGGCGAGGATCATCGCTACGGCGGTCCGGGTGCGGAGCGGAGGAACCTGACGAACTGGACGCCCGTTCGGATCTTGGGCGATGTGCCCGTCGAGCCGGACGGCAGCGCCCATTTCCGCGTTCCGGCCGACACGGCCGTGTATTTTCAGCTGCTGGACGAAAATCGGATGGAGCTGCGGCGGATGCGAAGCTTCATCAGTTTTCAGCGCGGCGAGATGCGGGCCTGTGTGGGCTGTCACGAGACTCGCGGCAACGCCCCGTTGGAGAAGCTCGCGGCGGACTCGCTGGCTCTGACCCGGGAACCGTCCCTTCCCGTGCCGCCGCCGTGGGGCGATCGGCCGGTCAGCTTTTTGCGGGACATTCAGCCGGTGTTCGACCGGCATTGCGTCCGCTGTCACAGCGGCTTGAAGCCGGCCGGCGAGATCGACTTGGGCGGGGGGCTGATCAGCTACGATCGCGAGGTGGCCCACTACGGGCACAACCGGGCCTTTGAAACGATCCTCGAGAAAAAACTGATCTCGATTTCCGCCGCCCGCGCGCAAGACGCCGGCATCACGCCGCCGCTGGCTTACGGTTCGCACCGCAGCCGGTTGTTGGGGGCGCTGGGCGACAAGAACCACGCAGGCGAAGTGGCCTTGGGCGCGGAAGAACGCTTGCGCCTGGCGATGTGGATCGACGCCAATGCGCCGTATCATGACCGCTTCGTCAACAAGCGGGCCGAACGGACCGCGTACAATTTGCCGGGCGATCCGGAACTGGTCGATCGCCTCACGGCGTTTCACACGCTGCGCTGTGCCGCGTGCCACGCGCCGGCGGACGTGAGCCGGACCGACTGGATCGACATCCAGCATCCGGACCGCAGCCTGTTCCTGAGCGCCCCGCTGGCTCGGCATGCGGGCGGCGATGGCAAGTGTTCCGACGTCGTCTATCGCGATGCCGCCGATCCCGAGTACCAGGCGGTTCGAGGCCTCGTCCGCGCGGCCGTCGACCGGCTGTGGCGGCACCCGCGCCGAGACGTGATGAGTTTGGACAGACGACCGTAGCAGGCAACATGCAGAATACCCCTTTCCCCCAGCCTCTGTTCGATAAAGGAAGAGCCATGTCGAAGCGAAAACTCGTTCTCCGTTCCGGCGTGCTGTTTGTCTCGCTGGCGTGCGTGTTTATGGCGACAGCCGCGCGAGCGGCGGACGCGGATCAGCGGCTGGCGATGCGGCCGAGTTCTCTGCCGTCCGCTCCGACATTGCCTGCGGCGGCCATCGATCCCGAGGTGTTGGGCTTTGACGAGATCGCGTTCGTCAAACGCAAACCTTACTCGTCGGATCACTATTACACCGATATCAACAACGGCACCAGTCCGGACCGGTTCCTGTCCGACAACGGCATTTATGTCTACAACCTGCGGACGCGAACGGAACGACCGGTGGTCACGGCCGCCGCCTTGCCCGGCGGCAAAGGCTTCATCGGCAAGATCAGCCTGTCGTTTGACGCTCGCAAGATCGTCTTTGATTTTCGCCAGGATCCCGGCTCCGGGTTTCGCATCTGGGAAGTGCAGACGGACGGCACCGGACTGCGGCAAGTTTCGTTTCCGGCCGAGGACGAGGCGGACAAGGCGGCGCGCTGGCACCGTTCCTGGCATACCGACGATATTCATCCGTGTTATCTGCCGGACGGCAAAGTGATATTCTCCTCGACGCGTTCCGAACACACCGTCCTGTGCGGCGGGTCGTCGCACCTGGTGGCGCCGACTCTGTACCGGATGGAATCTGACGGCACGGGAATCGAACGGCTCACCCGCAGTCCGGTCAGCGAATTCTGCCCGGTCGTCCTCGATGATGGCCGCGTCATGTACCACCGCTGGGAATACGTCGACAAGGGCGCCCGGGTCGCGAAGACCATTTGGACCATGAATCCCGATGGAACGCGACCGCTGGGACTGTACGGCGTGGCGGACGATTCCACGACCGTCTACATGTACCCTCAACCGCTGCCCGGCCACAGTCATCGCTTCGTGTGCGTGGGGACCTGCCATTTTCCGCAAGGCGGCTGTGTGGGAGCGATCATGCTGGTCGATTTCGGCAAAGGCATCCGTTTCCGCGGTCCGGATCCGCACCAGGCGGATTACGTCCCGGGGGACTCGCGATATTCCGTCACGAACATCACGCCGCACGTGTTCGTCGAACGCCGGACGGAGCCGGGCTGGCATTTCTTGACCGAACAAGGCGCCTATGTGCATGACCGCAACGGCCAGCAAGGGCACCTGTACACGCATCCCTATCCTGTCAGCGATCGCGAGTTTCTTGTTTCCTACAAAGTCAATCCGGACGATCATTACAAGGACGTTGCCAACGCCTATGCGCTGTACCTGATCGATCTCGATGGGCGCCATCGCGTGGTGCATGCGGATACCCAGCTGTCTTGCTGGCATCCCCTGCCGCTGGTCGCGCGGCCCGTCCCGCCCTCCGTCCGCCCAGAGCGCGATCCGATTGCCGCCGCCGGCGATCAAGCCGTTTGCTTCTTGACCGATATCTACCAGGGAATGGACGGGGTGCAGCCGGGAACGGTCAAATGGTTGCGAATCAACGAGTCCCTGCCGCGTTATTGGTCGACCGGCCGGCGCTGGAATCCGTCGCTGAGCAGTTCCAGTTGGAAGGCGGCCTTGTGGCCGCGGGTGCAATGGGGCGTCGTGCCGGTGGAATCGGACGGTTCCGCCCACTTCCTGGTGCCGGCCAATCGAGCGATCTTCTTACAGGCCCTGGACAAGAACTTTCGGGAACTCCAACGCGAGCGGACCTATGTGAATTACGCAGCCGGCGAAGTCCGTTCCTGCACCGGTTGCCACGGGCAATCCAATCTCACGCCCGCGGCGGCGCCTGCGGGAACATCGCTCGCCCTGCTGCGGGCTCCGAGTGTTCCCGAGCCGCAGCCGTGCGATCTGGTCGAACACGGCGGGGACGGGCGAGCGGGCCAAGTTATTCACTATCCGACGGACATCCAGCCGATCTTGGATGCCAAATGCGTTTCCTGCCACGGAGCGAGCGATCCGGCCGGCGGGCTGCGACTGACCGGCGAAGTTACGCAGTTCTACAACACGTCGTACGAGGAGCTGGCTCGAAAGCAACTGGCCGGCCCGATCATTTCTGAGTTCACGTCGTTTCTGTGGGGAGATCGAGGCAATCACAACGGAGGCTACCTGCCGCCTCGGCAACTGGGATGCCCCGCCAGCCCGATGATCGATATTTTAGTCGACGCCGCGCACGCCAAGAACGCCCAGGACGATCATACGCAGATGCTGACGTCCAGAGAATTGATGGTGCTGAGCCGCTGGGTGGACAGCAATTACCAGTTTTACGGCAGCTACTTCGGCCGCCAGCATCCCCAGTGGGTCAGCCCGGATCCGGCCAATCCGGCTTACGATCCGGCCGATTTCCGCCGCAAAGCCACCTTTGAGGAAGCCACGGGGTTCCTGGCGCCGGAGTGGCACCGATAACGCGGGGCGACAACGGGGCGGATCTTCATTTGCCCAGGCAGTACAGCGCCCGGTCGCTGCGCAGCAACAGGCGGCCGTCGGCGACGGCGGGCGAGGCGTTGAAGACGCTGGGATCCGACGCGATTTTGTTGTGCGCCAACAACTCGAACTGCGGCTGAGCCGCCACCACGAACACGCCTGCGTCGCGGCTGACGTAATACAGTTTGCCGTCGGCCGCCAGCGGCGAGGCGTAGATTCTCCCGGGCCGGGGACTCAAACGCTCTTCGTACCGATCCTTGCCCGTCTGGGCATCGACGCAATAAACCGTCCCGCGGCTGTCGTGCGCCCAGTACAGATGGCCGCCGTGATAGACCGGCGAAGAAACGTTCGAGCCTTTGTTGATTTCCCACCGCTTGTGCGTGGCCGTCACGTCGCCGCGGCCTCCGGCCCGGACGGCGATCGCCGTGGCTCGGCGCCCGCCGATCAGGTACGCCACGTCATCCTCGACGACCACGCTGGGACAAACGTAGTCGTCAATTCCTTGACACGACCACAGCCGCTCGCCCGTGGCGGGCTTGAACCCGAGGATCTTGCCCTTGATCTGGGCGACCAGTTCCCAAGCGTCGCCGGTGTTGACCAAAGCCGGCGTGCTCCACGACATCTCCATCCCGCCCTGGCGCCAGACTTCCCGCCCCGTTTTCTTGTCCAGGGCGATCAGCGATTCACTTTCAACGCTGGCATTGATAATCACCAGGTCTTCGTACAGCACGGGCGAGTTGGCCGAGCCCCATTCATGCGTGTTCGTGCCGCAGGAGGTCAGCCACCGTTGCCGGCCGTCATGCGAATACGCCGCTGCGCCCGTCGCGCCGTAAAACACGTAAATTGCGTCTGCATCCACGGCCGGCGTGCTCGACGCATATCCGTGCAGGGCGGTGAAGCCCTGATAAGCACCTTCTTTTTGCGTGGCAGGCTGCGCGCTGTTCCACACGATCCGCCCGTCGGCTTGGTCCAGGCACAGCAAATGCCGCGCGAGCTGACCGGCATCGCCCGGGTTGGTCTCGTCCACGCCGTAACCGCTGTAGCACGTCACGAAGATCTTGTCGCCCAGCGTCACAGGGCAGGATGCGCCGGGACCCGGCAGCTCGGTTTTCCAAGCGACGTTCGTCTCGGCATCCCATTGCGTGGGCAAACCCGTTTGGCTGGATTGGCCGCGTCCGCCCGGCCCGCGGAATTGCGGCCAATCGGCAGCCGATACCAGCGAACCGGCGACAACGAGTATGGCGAGCCCCAACATTCGAACCGCGGTCAGATAGCAAAGACGCATGTCGATTACACCTCTTATTTGGATTTTCCCGACGGCCCTTGTCCCAGGCCCACCCAAAGTAATATAATCCATATCGCGTTGGGGTTGTAGCCGGTAAGACTTTCCCAACTGAAATCGTCGGAAGCTAAGGGGCCCATTTCTCCCAGACATTCCAGAATGCACGTGATGTGCATGATCTCCGTCGGCAGAAAATAGAACTTTATTGGATGGCGGCGGCACGCGCCCGTTACATGGGTGCGTTTCAGCGAAGGGCGCGTCATCCTGACTGACGGAGTCGGCGCCGCTTGGCGAACCGAATAGTTATTCAAGTCACATCCCAACCAGAGAGGCGATTTCTCACGATGACGCAGATGTTGTTTTACGACAAGGTCGTTCCCGTTTCTTCCCAACTTCACCGCGATTTGAGCATCGAACGGGTGGACTTCGGCTTTGCCGCTAAGGTGAATTCAGTGCCGTTGACCGCCGTCGAGGTGCCGCTGGCGGCTCGCGAATATACGATCGTCTTTGCGGGTACCGACGAGGCCGTCGCGCCTGTGGTGGTGCTGGGCGTCGCCGATTCGCAGAATCTGTATTTGGACGAGAACAACGCCTGGAAAGCCGACTACATTCCCGCCTTTGTGCGGCGCTATCCGTTCGTCTTCGCCCAGAACGAAGATGCCTCCCAATTCACGCTGTGCATCGACGAGGACTGGTCCGGGTGCAATCGTGAAGGACGCGGCCAGCGGTTGTTCGACGAACAAGGCAACCAGACGCCGTACTTGCAGAATATGCTGAAGTTCCTCAGCGATTACCAAGCCCAGTTCGTGCGCACGCAAGCGTACTGCAAAAAGTTGAAGGAACTGAACCTGCTGGAGCCGATGCAAGCTCAGATCGTGATGCCCGGCGGAGAGAAACGCAACTTGGGCGGATTTTTGGGCGCCACGCGCCCCCGCATCAAGAGCTTGGCCGCCGAGAAGATCGCGGAACTGGCCAAGAGCGACGAGCTGGAATTGACGTACCTGCAGATGGCGTCGCTGAACAACCTGGGTTCGGTCGTCAATCGGGCGGCGCCGAAGAAGCCCATTGACGTCGCGGAAACGGACGTGCAAGGCTAGGCCTTTCAATCCGAAGCATAAGCGAGGCCAACGTAGCACGGCTCTCCGAGCTTGTCTTTAGCCACAAATCGGGACAGCCGCGAAGCGGCGCCAGCAATTAGCGCCCTGCTGCCGCCGCTTCGCGGCTCGGCACCGTCGGCACCATCATGATCTGCAGGCTGACACCCGCAGCTATGCGCTGACGTCGCTTCGCGACTACGAGTTGGCAGATTCCACCCAGTCGCGATTTACGTCGCGTTCCCAGTCTCCGCCCCATTGCGCGAAGAATTCGTCCACGATTTTCTCCGCCCTGAGCGGCGCGACGGTCCGCGCGGCCGATTGGCGGCTTGTCGCCCGGACCGTCAGCCACCGATCAAGCAAGGCGGAGCGTGTCGCCTGGCGCAGGACCGGTGAACCATCGGCGGACTGCCCACCTCGTAGTGACGAAGCGTCGCCGCGGAAACCGTTCGATAACCGCATCGCGGCTTCGCCTTCGCCTTCCGATCCGCGGTTCAGGGAATTGATGACCAGCAGCGCATCGAGCGGTCCGACCTCGCCGTCCCCGTTGGTATCGAGATAAGGCGGAGGCAGCAGCGGCGCCAGGGGCGGGAGCGACAGCGGACGGGCCCCCCGGGAATTGATGTCGTTGATCAACAGCAGCACGTCCAACGGGACCACTACGCCGTCCGCGTTCACGTCCAGCGGATTCCGCGGGTTCTGCCATGTCCGCCACAGCCCCGCATCGATGTTCACCCTGTCGTGAGGATCGGTCAGCACCACGACGATCTGGCCTGAGGCCGGGTCGAAATCGCTGTCGGCCTCATCATCCAAGCCCTGGTTGGGGGCGGCCAGCCGCACGGCAAAAGGCACGTGCACGGCCAGCGTGTACTGCCCGGGAGCCAAGCCCGGAAATCGATACGTGCCCGAGGCGTCGCTTTGCGTGATCCGATTCACAGCCAAGCCGCTGCCCGCCTCGAACCCGCTGAGCCGAATCACGATGCCCCCCGCTCCCTGTTCGCCTTGGTTCTGGATGCTGTCCCCGTTGTCCCACCAGACGGTGCCCCCCAGCGTCAGCGGCAGACTCGCGTCCAAGTGTCCAGGAGCCAGCGTGCCCACGCTGCCCGTGATGGAGACGGGTTCCCCTATGTTGCTGTCGGCCAGTTGAGCCGCGGCGCTCCCGCCGGCCCGCTCCAATCGCATCACCGCCGTGCCGCGCTGGCGCAGCACGTACGCGGCACTCTGGTTTTCCAACGCGATGTTGCCGTCCACCCGCAGATCGACCCTTGCTTTGGAAGTGCTCGCCGCATGCTCGACGATCAGTGCGCTGCCCGGCGTGACCGTATTAGTCTCGTCGAAGAAATTCTCCTCGATGACGGCGCGAACGGTGGCGGTCCCGCCGGCGGTGATCCGTACGCCGTTGCCCGCGATGATGGAAAAGGTGTTGTTGAACAGAAACAGATCGACGGAGCCCGTCGCGTTGGAACTGGTGACCACCGTAAGAGCTTCATCCGGGGCGCTGCCCACGCCGTCACCGATCAATATGAACGCATCGTACTGCACGGTAGCCCGCAGCCGGGCCGCATGTTCGGCCTGGATGGCCAGGCCGCTGCCGAACAGGTCGTTCCAAGCGTTCGTGTCCGAAAACAGCACCCCCGCGGCGGCATCGCGCAGCGTGAGCTGAGCGGCGGCAGTCCCTTGAAGATTGGTCGCCGAGTTGACCGCCCAGCGGGTTTGCAGCTGGGCTTGGTCTTGCGCCAGCAGGACGATCGCCGACCCGGCCAAGCCGTCAAAGGCATTGCTGTCCAATACCAGATCCGTGCGGCTGTTCCCGGTCAACACGGCTCGAATTCCCGTCACCGTCGTACTGAACAAACTGCCGTCGCCGTAGATCCGGTTGTCGTCCACCAACCACGTGGACTCGCGGCCGGAACCGTTGGCCAGATCGAGTACGGTGCCCCGCACGTCGTCAAAGTCGTTGGCTGTGATCACGGCGGCGCCGCTGAATTGTGCGACGCGGATGGCGGCATTCGACGAGGTGTCGCCCACGCGGTCGAACCAGCTGGATTGAATCCACAGTTTCCCGGTCGCCCCGGCCAGTCGGATGGCGTCATCGGACAATTGCTCGAAAACCAATTCTTCCACGCCCAGGTCGCCGACGAGCTGATTCAAGTGCACACCGCCCGTTCCCGCCCCGGCCGATGCGCCGCTGATCGTCAGCCGCTCGAAGTTCAAATCGCCCGAAAAGGCGACCGAGTTAAAGAACGCGGCCCGGCCCGTCGGGGGCGTTACGGTCGCTACGGCGGAGGAGTCGCCGCGGATCGTCAAGTCGCCGATCGAGCCGCCGCGCACGGCCCCCATCCGGCTCAGATCCACCGACTCGGTGTACTGCCCCCCGCCGACCAGCACCACATCGCCCGGCCGCGCGGCATCGACCGCGCTCTGGATCGTGGCATATTGCGAACCATCCCCGACGTTGAGCACGGCCAGCAGCCGGCGGTCTTCGAGCGATTCCAGCGCCAAGCCGCGGGGCGCGCGCCGCGGAGCAACGCGTGGAGCAGTCGGCTTCAAAAACCGGGGCATGCATGGGACACGCATGGGCACCTCCATCGGAAACCAAAGAAACGGATCGGCCTGCTTCGATTCCCGCCGAGGCCGCTCTCATTCGGGCGAAGATTCACCATATTCGAGGGTTCCCGAAAACTCCGCCGATAATGCACTGGCCGCCGGGAACCATCGCCACTAGATTGTAATCGGAGCCGCCGCGCGCCGAAACGATTTGCGGGCAGATTCGCAAACGAGGGCTTTGATGACTGCAGGATCCGAGTTCACCGGCTGCGACGGCGACCTTAACCCACCAGGGGGGAATTGACCGCTTCTGCAGAACCGTAGATCATGAGCATGCCGCCATTTTCTAAAAGCGGTCTTTTCGCCGAACGACGGAAACCGGTGAACGTGGAACGTATGCCACGGAACCGCCGAAGGCTCACGGAGGTAGCTGCTGACGCGGTTTCGGTGCAGCGCCATTGCGATATCACGGAATCTGTTTTGTCGAGAGGTTGACGTGACTCGTTCAATATGCGCCGGTTCTCGGGAACCGGCATCGCTTGGATTCGTAGGCGACTGCCAAGTTCCAGCCCCGGTATTAGGGACCGTGCGGCGGCGCGCCGAAGAGGCGTTGCGGTTGCTGTTAGAGGCCCATCGTTATGCGCGCGAGTTAGATCGCCGTGTCTGGGACTTTGCGTTGGAAATCGATGCCCTGCGGGCGGTCGGATGCACGTTCAGCGAATTGCGCTGGCTGGTCTGCAAAGGCTACGTCGCGCATGCTTCGGAAATCACGATGCCGGGCGAGGCGTCGCGGACCTTTCGCCGCGAGCGCATCGCCGGCTTGACGTTCCGCCGCAAGACTTGCTTCGTACTAACCGAAGCGGGAGTCGCGTTCGCGGCCGGGTTGGTGAACGATGCGCCGTCATTTTCTCCGGCTGGCCAGACATGGGTATGCGCAGACGAGTCCAGGCAGTCGGCCGACTGTGTGCCGCCCCGGCCCAAGTGGGACCGCGACCGTCAAGAACTCCGGTTGGGCCGTGTGGTGATCAAGCAGTACAAGGTTCCCGCCGCCAATCAGGAGCGCGTGCTGGCGGCGTTCGAAGAGGAAGGCTGGCCGATCCACATCGACGACCCGCTGCCGCCAGCGGGCGAACAAGATCCCAAACGCCGCCTGCACGACACGATCAATTCCCTGAACCGAAATCAAAAACACGATCTGCTGCGTTTTCTGGGCGACGGATCCGGTCAAGGCATCCGCTGGAAATTGGCGTCCGAGAATGGCAACGGCAAATCCGGCAACGGCAAATCCCGCAGCGGGCGCCCCGGCTGATCCTATCGTGGCACACGATGCCAGTTATCGCTAGGTGAGAAACAACTCACTCCAGCCAGTCCGCGCCGCACGGGCCGAAATACGCAGGCCCCCCTGCTTTGCCGTTGACGTTCGACCGCGGTGATACATGATAAAATGAAACAGCCAGTTAACCACTTTGGCTTAGCCTCACGAGGAATCCGTGCCCGGTGCTCATCCCATCGCTTGTCGAGAATCCCCGCCCGTCGGCGATCCGCCGAGCGAGCCCGTCGTCGGCGTCGTCTTGCGGCGCGGGTGCGAGGCGTTGCGGTTGCTGTGGGAAGCCTGGCAGTATGCTGGCGAGGTCCAGCGCGACGTCTGGGACTTTGCGCTGGAAATCGACGCTTTGCGGCAAACGGGCTGTACGAACAGCGAGTTCCGCTGGCTGCTGTGCAAAGGTTACGTCGATCACGCCCAGGAAACCACGTTGGCAGGCGAAGATTCACGGACTTTTCAGGGACACCAGCACCTCGGCGGGCTGACGTTCGGCCGCAAGACGTGCTTTGTGCTGACGGAAACGGGAAGCCGGTTTGTGCAAAGCGTGTTGAAAGACTCCCCGGCGGAAACGGCCGCCATTTCGGTGCAGTGCGGCAGCGTTGCAGCGGAGGACCCTGTCACGTCGAAACCTCGTTGGGATCGCGAGCGTCAGGAACTGCGACTGGGCGAGATCGTGATCAAACAGTTCAAAGTTCCCGCGGCGAACCAAGAGCGGATCCTGGCCGCGTTTGAGGAAGACGGCTGGCCGGTTCGCATCGACGATCCGCTGCCGCCCAGCAGCGAGCAGGATTCCAAACGCCGCCTGCACGATACCATCAATTCGCTCAACCGCAATCAAAAACGAAACCTTATCCGTTTCCTGGGCGACGGGTCCGGCCAAGGCGTGCGCTGGGAACGGATTCCATAGCCAGCTCTCGCAAACCGACGCCACATTGCCGGCATCCTTCCACCAGTGTGCATGTACGCGCCGGCCCAGCCGCGCGCTATAACATTCACGTTTGGGTGTCGAAGACGTTTTCCGACGGCTGGCAGGGTGCTCATGGGCGCGTTTACCCCCTCAGGACTCGGTTGGCATCGCGACTTGCCCGACCCGCGTGATTTTCATTTCGAGCACGACGCGGTCGTCGAGTTGCTGCGCGACTTGCCCAAGGCCGGCGCGCGCCCGGAGCGGGTGGATCTGCGGGAGTATTGCGGCCCCGTGGCCGACCAACAGGACTTGGCGACCAGCAGCGTCTGTGCCTGCCTGGGACTGGTTCAGTATTTCGAGCGGCGAACCACGGGGCGGGTGCTGGAGCCCGCGCCGCTGTTTGTTTATCGCACGGCGCGACGGTGGCTCGGCTGGTCGGGCGACAGCGGTTTGGCGCTGCGTCCGGCGCTGAAGACCATCGTCCGGTTCGGTTTGCCGCCGGAGCGTTTGTGGCCGTGCGCCGCTGACAGGTGGGACGGAGATCCCGAAGCCTTTGTATACGCAGCCGCCGACCGGCTGGAGGGCGTGACCTATTGGCGGTTGGACCCTCGCCACGGGCGGCCGGAAGACACGTTGGAGACGGTCAAGCGTTTTCTCGCGGCGGGGTTTGCCATCGCATTCGGCTTTCCGATCAGCACGTCGGTAAACGGCGAGGCGGAGATCCCTTTTCCGACGATTTTCGACGGCGTACGCGGCGGCCAAGCGGTGTTGGCGGTGGGGTACGACGATACGCGCCGCGTTCGATCCGACCGAGGCGCCTTGTTGTTTGCCAATTCCTGGGGCCCCGCTTGGGGAGACGCGGGCTACGGCTGGCTGCCTTATACCTATGTCCGCGAGCAGCTAGCCGTCGACTTTTGGACGTTGGTTACCTGCCAATGGCTGGCTGCGGGCGAATTGCAGAGTCCTAAATAGAAACGACGTCTTGCCAAATGACGGGAAATCCGCTGGCTCGACCTCGTGACCTGATTGCTTCCACTAGACCTTCGCCAGTATTCCACCACGGCGATGATTGCAAATCGGCGATAACCTGGGGAAACTATGGCTTCTATTATATTGATCCTAGGGCGGGGGACTCCCCAACGAACGCCCTTTTATGCGCGGCTTGAATTTCCATCAATTGCGGAAATTCATCCCCTGTTTGTGGTGCCTTTTCTGTGTTCGTGCTTCCCGACACAGTCCAGCCGCACGTGCTGCGTGGACAACAACCGACGAGAACGGGTTCGACAGGCTTCGCACGCGCGCGTCCAGCGAGAGGGGCGTGGATTCGGCGAAGCATTGCGCGTTTTTTTCTGCAATCGGGTGATTCAAGGTGACAACCTTTGACGTGGAGGAGCTTCTGATGTTCCGCAAATTCTTTGATTGGCTTTCGAGTGAGACGCAAACGAAAACTCGCAAATTCAGGAACCGGCAGCTCCGCCGCGACCGCTTTCAGAGGGAGATGTGGCGGCAGTGTCGCGTCGAGCCGTTGGAAGATCGACGGTTGTTGGCGGTGTTCTCCAATCCGGCGCCGATCGCGATCAATGACGACGCCGTCGCGACCCCTTATCCCTCGACGATCACGCTGCCCGCCAGCGTGACGGCCACCGCCCTCGACGTGAACGCCACGCTGTTCAACGTCTCCCACAGTGCGGTCGCCGACATCAACGTATTGCTCACCGCGCCCGCGGGAGGCAACGTCGAGCTCATGAGATTTGCGGGCAGCGGTCCGGTCGCCAACGAAACCTGGACCTTCGACGACGGCGCGCCGGCGATGCCGTTCTTCGGCGATCCCGGCAGCGGCACGTTCAGCCCCACACAGTTTGGTGTCCCCGTGGCCTATCCCGGCCCAGCGCCGGCGAGCCCGTACGGGACGGCCATGGCGGCGGTTGCCGGCGGAAACGCAGCCGGCAATTGGCAATTGTTCGTGTTGGACAGCATTGTGACCGATAGCGGCACGATTGCGGGTGGCTGGAGTCTCGACATCCAACTCGGCGGCAACGTCGTTATCAATGCGGGGGTGGACGCCAACGATACCGCAGCCGATACCTTCGAGGTCCGGCTTGACGGCGCCAATCTGGTCGTCGAGGTGAACAATGCGACGGTCTTCGACGAGCCTTTCGCGGGCGTGACGAGCCTGACGATCGACGGTTCGAACGACGATGACACGTTGACGGTGGATTTCGGCAATGGCCACCCCATTCCCGCAGGCGGCCTGATTTTCAACGGGGGACTTCAAGCAACTGCCGCTGGCGACGCGTTGGTGATTACCGGCAACGCCGCACCATTCATCAATCAGGTGTTTACGTTCACCGGCGCGGATTCCCAGGGCGTGGGGACCGGGTTTGATGGCAACATCGATCTCGACGGAAGCGCGATCACCTTTACGGGCCTCGAACCGATCAGCGGCGGTGATTCCGTCAATACAACGTTCAACTTGCCGACGGCCGTGGCCAATGTCGCGACGCTGCAGGATCATGCGACCCCCGGCCGCATTGAAATTGTCGGGGCCACGTTCGAAGACACGGACATTCCGAATCCCACCAACTCGCTGACGGTGAATCTAGGTGATGCGGGTGACGTGTTAAACGTCACCGCGTTGGACGCCGCCTACGCGGCGTCGTTGATCATCAACGGGGGCGCTGCCAACAACGACAACGTGCAGTTAACCAACGTCGACCTGATCAATACCCCGGGCCGCGGGTTGGAAGTGACCGAGGTTGAAACTCTGGGAGTTACGAACGGCACAATCTCGGGAAATACGGCGGACCGTGGCGGCGGCGTGCTGATGGTTGACAGCACGACCAGCACGACAATTGCGACCTTCGACGGCGCGACGATCTCGGGCAACACAGCGACCGGAGTTTTATCGAGTGAGGGGGGCGGCGGGATTTTCAACCAAGGCGCTGATTTAACGATCCAGAACAATTCACTGATCAGCAACAACGTGGCCAACGGAGCGAACGGAAGCGGCGGAGGAATCTTCAACGATACGGGTAGTATGCTGACGATCATCGGGTCAACAATTACGGCCAACTCCTCCCTCACCGGGGACGCTGGCGCGATCCAAAATCAGTTCGGAGCGACATTGATTGTCGACAGCTCGACGCTCAGTGGCAATACGGCTGGCGATGACGCGGGGGGAATCGAAAATGACGGCACCGCCACAATTCAGAACGGGTCCCTCATTACGGCCAACTCTGCAAGCGACAATGGTGGCGGGATCTTCAACGACGGTGGTAGTACGCTCACGGTTAATGGAAGTACGATTTCGGGAAACGACGCCGGTGGCGACGGTGGCGGGATTTGGAATTCCGGCAGCCTCACCATGCAGAATAATACCGTCGTCTCGGGAAACTCGGGCGGAGACGACGGCGGCGGGCTGTTTCTCTTTGGCGGGAGTGCCGCGATCACGAACACGACGATCACCGGCAACACGGCTAGCGGGAATGCGGCCACGAACGGCGGCGGCGGGATCTTCAACAGCGGGCTGACGCTGACCTTCGGCAACACCGTCAGCATCACGAACAACGTCGCCGACGGAACGCTCGGCAGCGGCGGCGGGATCTTCAACGACGGCGGCATCGTGACGCTCAACGGATCGGCTGTCACCGGAAACGAGGCCACGATCGGTGACGGCGGCGGGATCTACAATGCGAGTGGCAGTACGGTGAACATCGTCGGGGCGGATGTCAGCAACAACACGGCGGGTGGCGACGGTGGCGGGATTTGGAATGCCGGCACTCTCACGGCGCAGAGTGGCACGACGGTCAACAGCAACACGGCCACGACCGGCGACGGCGGCGGGATCTTTAACACCGGCACGCTGATCGTGGATGGGGCGACGCTGGCTGGCAACGATGCGACGGCCGGCGATGGCGGCGGGATCTGGAATGACGGCAGTCTGACCTTGCAGAACGCGACCGTCATCTCCGGAAACACGGCGAGCGGTTCCGGCGGCGACGGCGGCGGTCTGTACCTCGACAGCGCGTCCGGCTCGATCTCGATCACGAACACGACGATCACCGGCAACACGGCCAGCGGCGATGCCGCGACCAACGGGGGCGGCGGGATCTTCAACGACGGTCTGACGCTCACGCTCGGCGGCACCGTCGTGATCACGAACAACGTTGCCGACGGAACGCTCGGCAGCGGCGGCGGGATCTTCAACGCCGGCGGCATCGTGACGCTCAACAGCACTCTGATTGTCAACAACCGGGCGAATCGTGCCGGTGGCGGAATCGAAACCGTCGGCGGAACAGTTACGCTCAATGCCGTGTTCTTGGCCAATAACAATGCCGGCGCCGCTCCGGCCGTGGCGGCTCCCGGCAACGGCGGTGGCCTGCACGCGACGGGGGCAGGCAATGTGATTGTGAACTCGGGCACCGTGATCACGGGCAATGCGGCCGCGGCCGAAGGAGGCGGCTTGTGGAACTCCGATACCGGCACGCTGACGATCGACGCGCAGAATACGGCGGATATTCTGATCGTGGCCAACACCGCCGCCGGCGACGCGGCACCGGGCGTTGGGGGCGTCGATTTGCAGGGCGGCGGGGGGATCTTCAACGACGGCGGAACGGTCATCCTCACCGGCACCGATAACGTCAACGCAATCATCATCGCAGGAAACAATGCGGTCGGGGCCACCAACGGCAGCGGCGGCGGGATTCTGTCGATCGGCGGGACCGTTGACGGCGGGGCTGGAAATCCGGCCACGAACATTCTGATCAGCGGGAATACGGCCGTGCGAGCCGGCGGCGGTGTCGAGATCGTGGAAGGTTCGTTGAACCTGGAGAACAGCCGAATCGTCGGCAACTTCAGCGTGGGCAACGGCGGCGCCATTCACATCACCGGCAATGGGTTGGCGACTTTGGACGCCGTCACAATCCGGGACAATGCGGCCGGCAACGAAGGCGGCGGTCTGTGGAATTCGGCCGAGGGCACGTTCACGGTCACCAACAGCACGATCTCGGGCAACATCGCGGCCGGCGGCGATGGCGGCGGGATCTTCAGCACCGGCGGCGGCCTGGGGGTGGTGGATCTGGACAGCGTCACGATCACGCTCAATTCGGCGGGGGGCAGCGGGGCCGGCATCGCCAGCGGCGCCGGGGGCACGCGGATCGAAAACACGATTGTCGCGCAGAATCCCGGCGGCGGAACGGAAGACAACCTGTCCGGAACGGTCGCCAGTGAGGACTTTAACCTGATCGGTAATCCCGATGACGGTACGCTGACGGGCCTGACGATGAACACGATCTTCGGCGCCGATGCCATGCTGTTGCCCCTGAGTTCCAACAACAACCCGAACATGGTCGATGGCGTGGTCATCGAGACGCATCTGCCGGCCGCAGGGAGTCCCGCGATCAACTTCGGCAGCACGACCTTGACGGTCGATCAACGCGATGTGTTCCGGCCGCAAGGCGCCCAGGACGACATCGGCGCGGTCGAGGCCACCCTGAGCGGGTTCGTCATTTCGGCCGACGATCTGGCGTCCGGACAGGCCGGCGACGGCAACCCCGACGAGTTTCTCATTATCAATGATGCCGGCGGACTGGGGGGCGACGTCCAGGTCTTCATCAATTCGGTGCTTGTCTTCAGTCAGCCCAAAGCCACGACGGGATTGATTGTGATTCGCGGTTCAGCCGACGACGATACGTTGATCGTCGACAACAGCAACGGCCTGATCGGGGCGAACATCGTCTTCGACGCCGACGGCGCTTACGGTTCGCCTTCGTTCCCCGTGCCCGGCGGCTTCGACAGGCTGATTCTGATCGGCACAACGCCGACGAACACGACGTACAACCCGGGTGAAACGCTTGATGCAGGGGCCGTTTTCCAGGAAAACGATCAAATCGTGCAGCGGGTCGAGTTTTTTGGTCTCGAGCCGATCCAAGTGGTCGGGACGGGCGCCGGCGATACCCTGACGGTGGCGGGACAGCCGCTGGGCGTGGGATTCCCGCAGGCGTTGAACGCCGACAACGTCATCAACTATGTGGAAGGCCCCAATAGCAACGACCCGGTGGATCCGGTATTTCTTGGTGCCCTGACCGGTCTGATCACGATCGACGGTTTCGAGTCGCTGGAGTTTACCGGTTTCGGCACGCTGAACGTCGAAGCGGGAGCGGGCAGCGACGCGATCCATCTGAACAATCCCGTCACGCCCGGCGATTTGGCGGCCATCAACATCGCCGGCGGCGACCCGACCGCCAGCGACACGCTGATTGTCAATGGCCGCGCGGGGCTACTGGACAGCCTCCGCCACAATCCGACCGGCCAGTGGACGGGTAATGTGGTGAACGACGCCGGCGGGCAGGCGCCGGTCAATTTTACAGGCATCGAACACTTGACGCTGGTCGTCCAACAAGCCGACGGCGATGACGTGCGGATGGAAGGCACGATCGGCGACGATCGGATCGAGTTCTTCCACGGAGTGACCGGCGACAGCGGCACGTTCCGCGGGACGATGGATGCGAACAACGCCACGGGAAACGGCCCCTTTACGCTCACCGAGACGACGTACTTTGGCGTGAGCGGCGCGGCGAACGACGTGGATGTAAACTTCTTCAATCCCGGCGGCACGGACACGTTCGAGTTCAACGGCACCGCCGCGAACGACACGATCGCGGTCGGGATTGGGGACGGAGCAGGAGCGGAGATCAGCAACACGGTCAACGGGGCCGTCGTCGCCCGGCTCGAGCTGTTTAACATGGACAGTCTGGTGACCCGGGGGCACGCCGGCGACGACACGTTCACCATCACGGGCAACCACGGTCTGGGCAGCATCGCGGTCGAAGGCGGCAGCCCGTCGGCCAGCGACGTGCTGAACTTTGTCGGCGCCGGCGCGTTGATCACGGTCGAAGTGGACGCGCAAACGGTGACGGAAGCGGGCTTTGGGCCGGTGGCGTACACGGGCATCGAGCGGGTGAACGTGGACGCGGCATTGGGCCCCGTGGACATCAACGGCAGCTTGGACGACGACGCGTTCACGGTGCGTCCGAACGACGCGACGGGTGCAGAAGTGACGGTGGCGGGCGTGAACACGGTGTTCCAAATCGACAATACGCTGGATCTGGAGATCGACGGCGTGGGCGGCCTGGGGGTTGACAACAGCGTGACGGTAATTGCCACGGAAGGGGACGATATCATTGCCGTGACCGACACCAACGTGGCGCTTGCCGGCCGCTTGCCGGTCAATATCACGGACATCCAGCGGCTGATCGTGTTGGGCCGGGGCGGCGACGACACGTTCAACGTGACGCCGTCGGCGGCGACGGAGATGTTCATCGACGGCGGCGATGCGATCGGGGTGACGGGGGACTCGCTGGTTTTGACGGCGACCAGTGCCACGGCCTTTGCGCCGGGTCCGGAAGGCGACGAAGGCGGATTCGCCTTTGCCGCGACCCTGGCGGTCAGCTATGACCGGATCGAAGGCCTCGCATTGGATTTGGCGAACAACACGTTCGAGGTGGCGGGGACCAATGGCGACGACAGCATCAAGGTCCAGGGCACGGGAGCCACGTCGTACCTGCTGTCGGTGAACGACAGCCCGGCGATGGTGGTGACCAATTCGGGCGAGTTGACGGTGGACGGCCTGCATGGCAGCGACCGGATCGATATCGACGTGCGGAGCTTGGACTTGGCCGGATTGACGGTGCGCGGCAATAATCCCGCGATCGAAGGCGACACGCTGACGGTCACGGGAGTGCTGGGCGGTGCGGACAACGCGACTTGGCGACCGGGTGCATTCGACGGCGGACTGCTGACGACGGGCGCGCAGGCGATCACGGTCGAGACGATCGAGCGGCTGATTTACAGCGGCGAGAACGAAGCGGAGAACTTGACGGTGATATTGCCGGCGGCGCAGGCCGGCAACCTGGTTGGGTACGAGTTCGATCCGTTCACGTTCCACGGCTCGGTACACGTGAACCGGGACGGCGGCCAGTTATTGGGGATCGAGTTCCAGAACATCTCGGCGGCCGGCGGAACGGTCACGATCGACGGGGTCATCAACGGCGCGGCGGATACGCTGTTCTATGGCGGCCGGGACGAAGTGGACCAGATCGCAGTCAGCAACGGCGGGGTGATCGCCAACGCGCCGCTGGCGTTGCCGGTGCTGACGCCGGGAGTGGAAGACCTGGTGTTGCTGGGCCGCAACGGGGCGGACGTGTTCGACATCGCGTCGGACCATCCGTATGCCTCGATCATCGTCACCGGTGACGGTCCGGACGCTGGGGACATGGTGTTGGTGCGCGGAGCGGCGCGGGCCGAGACGATCACGGTCCAGCCAAACCCGTACATCGACAGCGAGACGTACATCACGGGGACGGGAGTGAACCAGGCGCGGAACATCTCGGTTTCCGCAGTCGAACGGATTTACTATCTGGGCACGGGCGACGACGCGCTGGTTGTGAACCCGGGTCAAGGCACGCACGCGGTGCGGGTGGACGGCGGACGGTTTACGGGGCACCCGGAGGTCATGCCGGGGCCGTACGACCAGGTGAGCAGCGACTCGCTGCCGCAGGTGTTCGGCGGCAATCTGGAGACGTTGCGGATCGCACCGGCGGCGGGCGCGGCGGGCAATGTTTCGGTGACATTCGTCACGGGCGACTTGACGCAGGCCACCCAGTACGAGGCAGTACTGGGCGGCGACGACACGCTGGTGATCGAAGGCAGCAACGCCTTGGCGGATCGCCACATGGTGACTCGGCCGGCGGCGGGTTCGGTCCGGGTGGTGGACACGCTTTCCGGCGTGCAGGTGACCGAGACCAGCGGGGACTTGGGCCGGCTGCAGATCAGTACCTTGGGCGGTGACGACGAGGTGACGGTGGACAACACGAACGGCCTAGTCGGCTCCTTGATCACGTACGATGGCGGGACGGGCAGCGATCTGTTGCGGGTGACCGGTGCGACGGCGGTGCAGACCGTCGAGTACCTGCCGGGGCCGGCGGTAGGCGAAGGGCGGTTGCTGTACGACGGCGGTGCAATGACGATCGATTTCCTGAATCTAGAGCCGGTCATCGACCTGGTTCCCGCCGCGGAGCTGATCGTCAATGGAACCAACGCCGACAACGCGATCAGCTATACGGCCGGGGCCAACAGCGGCACGGAACTGGTCGACGGAGCGGCGACGGGCCAGGTGGCGGTGAACGGGTTCGAAACCATCGAGTTCGCCGCCAAGACGACCCTAACCATCGACGCCTTGGGCGGCAGCGATACCATCAGCCTGAACAACTCCACCACGCCGACGGGACTGACCGGTATCTCGGTCGCCGGCGGCGATCCGACGGCCAGCGACGCGGTGATCGTCAACGGCACGACGGGCCCGGATGCGATTATCGTGGATCTGCTGAGCCTGGATGGGGCCCGAATTTCCGGGGCTCAGCCGGTTCCTGTGACCGTGACGACGGTCGAGCACCTGACGATCCACGGCCGCGGCGGCAACGACAGTCTGACGATCATCGCGGCCGATGACGACGAAGTGGAATTGACACCGGACGTGTTCGAAGACGCGGGTTCGGTCGCGATTTCGAATGTGGCATTGGGCCCGGTGCAACGCCGCCTGCCGCTGGACTTCCGCGACTTGGGCGCCGGCGGCAGCCTGACTTTCGCCAGCGTCAGCGGGGTCCGCAATCTCGATTTGCTGATCTTTGGCACCGGCATCAACGACCGGTTCGAAGTCAGTTCGGCGGGTGTGGTGCAAGTGTTCAAGTTGGGCACCGGCTTTTTCGTGACGCTGCCGATCAACACGCCGGGCGCGGACGAGTTGTTCCTGGAGGGGCTCGATGGCGACGACGCGTTCAACGTGGCCGGCGATCATCCGTTCGAGCAAGGGGTTCACGCCCATGGCGGCAACCCGTCGGCCAGCGACGTGCTGAACTTTGCCGGCAGCGGCGGGGCCATCTCCGTCGACTTGGAGGCCCAGTCCGTCACCGAGGTCAATCCCGTATTCTATACCGGGGTGGAGATCGTCAATGTCAACGCCGCAGACGCGGCCCTGTCGATTGCCGCCACCTCGGGCGACGACGACGTCACGGTGACGGTCCTGAGCGCCACGGCGGGCAGCGTCGCGCGCGGTCCGGCCGTGCAGAAGCTGGGCGAGTTGCAGCGGGATCCGGTTCCGCCGGTTGTCAATTACTCGGAGATCAGCGGCGCGTTGAGCGTCGACCTGGCGGGCGGCGAGGACACGCTGATCGTGGTGGGCAACGCACTCAGCCAGACGTTTAACGTCAATGCCAGCGGCGCACCGTTTGCCGCGCCGCCGCTCGTGCCACCCTACGGCCCGATTCCGGCCAACACGGTGCAAATCGACGATCTCAACGATCTGTCGATTGACGGCGCCGTCACCTTTAGCAACACGGAATCGCTGCAGATCTACGGACTGGAAGGGAACGACACGTTCAATGTCATCGCGGGTCCCATCCCGGTGTTCGTGGACGGCGGCGATCCGATCGGGACCGTTCCGGGCGATGCGATCAACGTGTTCGGTGCCACCGGCTTCTTCCCCGGTCCCGAGCCGGACGAAGGCGGGTTCCTGACGCCGGGCGAAACGATCAGCTTTGATCACATCGAGGTCATCGGCTTCATCGTTTCCGACCCGGATTGTCCGTTCCTGATCGTGGGTACCAACGGGGATGACGACATCACGGTCATCGCCCGCGACGATTCGACCCATCCTGCTGCCGACGGCGTGCAGGACTTTACGTTCTCGGTCAATGGGTCCGGGGAGATTCTGGTCCTGAACCAGTCGGACTTGTACATCGACGCCTTGAGCGGCGACGACGACATCGTGATTCGCACGCGGGCTCCGAACGGGGCGAACTGGGGCGTTCACATTCGCGTGGTGGGCGGTGCCCCGTCCGCGGTCACGGGCGATCAAGGGGACGTGCTGCAGATCGAGACCCCCTTCGGTTCCAACGACAACGCGATCTACACGCCGACTGGATCCGATACGGGCACGGTGCTGATCGATGAAAACGGGAACCAGACGCATGACGCGGGGATCGATACGTTGATCGAGATCCTGGCGTTCATTCCGGACCTGGTCTGCCCGCCCGAAGAAGGGCCGGTGCTGCACGTTTTCTCGCGCGGCGGGGTCGAGCAGTTGATCTACGACGGCGAGGGAGCGGGCGACAGTCTGACGGTCAACGGCACCGCGGGCGGTGACACGATCGTCCACACGCCGCACGCCGGCATTGACGAAGGGCACGTGCGCGTCAATACGCTGCTCGGGATCAGTTACCAGAACCTGGGCGCCGGCGCCGGCTTGACTATCGACGGCGGCGACGGCGACGATACGCTGGCGGTTGACGGCACGAGTTTGAGCGATTCGTTCACCGTGGCGGCGGCCACCGGCAGCGTGACCCTGGCCAACGCGCACGGCACGCGATTGGCGGTTGGCCAAGCGAATGTCGAGAACCTGGTCCTCAACGGCCTGGACGGAGATGACACGTTTACTGTCAATGCGACCCAGCCGTACGCCAGCGTCGCCGCCAACGGCGGCGGACCGGGCGCCAGCGACGTGCTGGTTGTCAACGGAGCCGCGGGAGTGGACGAAGGCTTCACCGTCACTCCAGACTTCGGCAACGGCAGCGGCACGGTCGTGGTGAACGCGCTGGCCATCCCCTACACCGGGGTCGAGCACCTCCGTCTGGACGCCAACGACGGGGACACCGACACACTCGCTGTCAACGACGATCTGGCCGACAATGTGTGGACGGTCAAGGCCGGACCGATCTTCGGCGATCGGATTCAGATCGACAGCCGCGAGTCAATCGATTACGTCGGTTTCGACGCGGTGACCCTGATCAACCAATTCGGCGCCGACCAGTTCGTGATCCATCCCACTCATCTGGTGGGCTCCGCCGCGCTGACCGTGATCGCCGATCCGGGCGTTGTGCGCGACGACGTGGTCACGATCGTCGGGACCGAAGGCGATGATGTGGTGACAGCAACGGCGGACACGGTCACGGTCAACGCCCCGGCGGGCGTGCCCGTGACGATCGGCGGCGGCGGCGCCGGGTTTGCGGAACTGCAGATCCTCACGTTGGGCGGCGACGACGTCATCGGCCACGACGGCTCGGGCGGGAATGCCGCGCCGCTGGCGCTGGCCTTGCCCGGCGTACGCAAGTTTGTGGACGCGGGGGCGGGCAACGATACGGTCAACATGTCGTTGACGCAGGACGCGGTCATTTTCGGCGGCGACGGCGACGACGTGATCGTCGGCACGCCGCTGGCCGACTTCATCGACGGCGGCCGCGGCGACGACACGATCTTTGGCTTGGGCGGTGACGACGTGATTTACGGGGGCCAGGGAAACGACACGATCATCGGCGGCGCCGGCTTCGATCGGATGTTCGGCGGTGACGGGTCGGACACCTTGATCTGGAATCCGGGCGACGGCAGCGACCTGGTCGAAGGCGGCAGCGACGAAGCAGACGTGTTGGTCTTCAACGGCTCGGACGCCGCAGAGGTCTTCCATATCTTTGCCGATCTGGCCAACCCGTCGCGGGCCCTCCTGTTCCGCAGCGTCGGCAATCTTACGATCGACATGGCGGGCATCGAGGAAATTCAACTCAACACGCTGGGTGGCGCCGACACGGTGAATGTGGGCCGCAGTCAGGCGGCCCTGGGCAGCCAGCTGAGCACGTTGACCACGACCGACGTCAAGGTCGTCAACGTGGACTTGGCGGCCGCCGCGGGCGGTCCCGACGCCACGGCCGACACGGTCGTGTTCGAGGGGCGGGCCCTGGACGACAGTTTGTTCGTGAGCGTTTCCAACGACGTGGTGCAGGTGGCCGGGCTGGACTACAGCCTGTTCATCCGCAACTCGGCCACGGCCGACAGCGATCTGCTGGATGTCCGGGGCAACGACGGGAACGACCGGATCACCATCGCTCCGGGCGTCTCCGCCGCGATCGGCGTGCGGCTGTTCGGCGACGGCGGCGACGACGTGCTGACCGGCGACGTCCTCGAATTGCACGGGGGCGACGGCGATGACCTGTTGATGGGCGGTTTGGGCAACAATTTGTTCTTCGGCGGCGCCGGCGAGGACACGATGGTCGGCAACGGCGGCAGCGACACCTTTGACGGCGGGCTGGACTTCGACACGATCCTGATCCGCGGCACCTCGTTCGACGATCGCATCGATCTGCGCCAGGACAGCCCCACGCAGTTGCGCCACGAGATCGGCAACCCGGCCAATCTGTTAGACGGGGTGTTGGGCGGCGTGGGAACGATCACGAGCGCCTTGGTGATCGCCACGGTCGAGCAGGTCCGCATCGAAGCCGGGGCGGGCGACGACATCATCCGCGTCGCGCACGACGATTCGCTCGTGGCGGCGGGCATCGCGGTCAACATGTTGCGGATCGATGTCCGCGGCGGCGCGCCCGGGGCGAGCGACCGGCTGACGGTCGTCGACGACGGCGCGGGGGATACGACGATCCAACGGATCGGCGGCACGCCGGGCGAGGGCACGTTCACCATGTACGCTTTCTCCGGCGGCAATCCGGCCATTCCGATCATCCCCCTGCCGCCGGTCGTGTACACGGAGGTCGAATACGCCAGCCTCCATCCGATCAGCCCCGTCAGCGGCGGCACGGGAGCGGACGGCAACGGCCGACTGTTCGTCTTCAAACACGATCCGTTCGAGCAGAACCAGTCGCGGGTTAACGCCACGTTCCTGGGCGCCAATCAGACGACCAATGTCGATCCCGTAATTGATCCGGGGACCGATGTGCCCTTCGGCACGCCTGGCGATGAAGACTGGTATCGAATTGTGGCCGAAGTTACCGGCACGCTCGATATCCAGCTCTACTTCCGCCAGCAGGGGACGCTGGCCAACGGCCGGGCGGGACTACCCGGCGACGGCAATCTCGAGATTGCTTTGTACGATGCGGACGGGTTGGTTAACGGGGCCGTGGCGCCGATCGCGGGCACGGGGACCTTCGGCACCAACGACGCGGACGACGACGAGCGGATCCGCATTCCGGCGGTGGCTGGCCAGACCTATTATCTGCGCGTTGTCGGGGCTCCGCTGCCGGCGGGTGACGATCTGAACGTCAGTTCCGCGATCAACATCTACAACGTGTCGGTGGTCAATCATGCCCCGCCAATGCCGTTCGATCTGGAATTGGCGGACAACCTGACGATCCTCACCGGCGGCCAGGAAGTGCCGGCGGTGAACACGATTGCCAATGGCACGGCCAACTTCCAGTACAACGCGGCGGCCAATACGTTCGATCTGGACCTGTTCGTGTCCGGAATTGAATTGACCGACCTCACTGCGTTGCCGGAGTTGACCGGCGCCCACATCCACGTGGGGCCCGTTGGCGTGAACGGCCCAGTTATCGTCGATCTGGGGATCATCGGCTGGCAGGTGGAATCGGCGGGGATCCGGCTGCAGCTGGCCGCTAAGCCGTTCTCGGCCGTGCCGGCGAACATCGCCGACCTGCTGGCGGGCAATACATACATCAATGTCCACAGCACGGCCAATCTGGGCGGGGAAATCCGCGCTCAGATCCTGATTCAAAACGTATTGGGCGTCAGCGACAGCGGCCGCAGCCAGTTCGACAATGTGACGCGGGACAACACGCCCACGATTCTACTGCGGCTGGACGATGCGATCCTGTTGAACGATCTGCCGGGGAACGCCGCGGGCGTGCCGGGTGCTCCGCCGCCGGACCAATTGATCCCGATTCCGTTCAATCCCTCGAACGCGGCTTCACCGGTGGGACTGAGCCCAGGATACCGGGTAGCGATCTATGACGAAGTCGATATGCACAATCCGGTCTTCCTGGGCTTCGCCCAGCCGGTGCCGAACCTGAACGGCGTGTACTCCTTCACCTTCGTCACGCCGCTGAGCGACGGCAGCCACTTCATCTCGGCTCGCGTGCAGATGATCGATCCCGCGGACAACGATGTCAACAACGCCACGCTGACGCGGGCTACCGGCTTCGGACCCCGCAGCCAGTCGCTGGAGATCATCGTGGACACCACGCCGCCACCGGTGTTCTTCGGGTTCGCCAACGATCCGACGGATGGGCTGGTGCCCGATCCGGGCGTCATCCCGCAGCCGCCGTTTTTCGTCGACAATAAGACCGCCGACCAGACACCCGCGTTCTGGGGCACGGCCGAAGCGAATGCGATTGTCCGGGTCTATGCGGACCTGACGCCCGATGACGGCGTGGACAACTTCGATGTCTTGCTGGGGATGACGGTGGCGCTGCCCTTCGACGGCACGAACCAGTACCCCAACGGCCAGTGGCGAGTGAGCAGCAACATCGACTTGAACGATCCCGCCTACTTCCCGCTGGACGGGTTGCGGCGGATCCTGGTCACGGCCGAAGATTTGGCGGGGAATGTGAACCCCGGTCCGGGGCTGGCGGCTCAGGTTCAGGCGCTGCAGATCTTTTTGGATACCCAAGCGCCGCAAGTGACGGGCGTGTTCGCCACGAACTTGCTGGGACTGTTGCCCGGCAATACCCTGCTGCGGTTCAACGCGGCCTCGCCGTTTTCGATTGCGGCCACGCTGCCCATTACCGGTCTGGTCGCCGGCGACACCGTGATCGGGATCGACTTGCGGCCGGCCAACGGCCTGGTATACGCCGTGGCCAATGGGCCCGACCCGGACGCTCTGTACACGATAAACCCGTTGACCGGAGCGGCGACCTTCATCGCGAATCTGTCGGTGGCGCTGAGCGGCACGACCTTCGGCGTCGATTTCGACCCCGTGACCGATACGCTGCGGATCGTCAGCGACGCGGATATCAACTACTCGGTGAATCCCGTCACGGGCGTGGTCACCGCCCAAGCGGCCTTGAATCCGGGCAACCCCAATATTGCCGGGGCGGCGTACACGAATAACAATGCCGGGGCGTTGTCCACCAGTCTGTACACAATCGATTTCGGCACGGACGTGCTGAACCTGCAGGATCCGCAGGCGGCCGGCACGCAAGTGGTGGTCGGGCCATTAGGGATCGACGTGAACGCATTGCTGGGCTTCGACATCGTCCCGGGCAACAACATTGCCTTCGCGGCGATGACCAATGCCGTCAACGGCCAAACCGGTCTGTACACGATTGATTTGACCACGGGCGCGGCGACCCTGATCGGCGATATCCGCGACGGCACGACGTCGCTGTTGGGGCTGACGGCGATTTCCGAGTACGACATCTTCGATCCCAAGCCGTCGACGGACGGCCCCACACCGCTGCTGAGCACGCTGTTCATCCGCGTGCAGGATTTCCCGGGCCGGGAAGATCCGTTCGACAATCCGGCGTTGAATCCCCAGGTGGCCATCGCGGTGGGGCACTTCCGGCTGGTCGGCGACGCCAACGGGATCATTCCGATCCAGTCGGTGCAGTTCATCCCCGATCCGTTCGTGCCGGGCCAGCCGGCCGGGGGCACGATCGTGCTGACGTTCTTCGAGCCGTTGCCGGATGACCGATTTACGCTGATCCTGAACGACTCGCTGGTGGACGACGTGGGCAATGCCCTGGACGGCGAGAGCAACGCGGCCGAGCCGCAAGGAAACCCGCAATTCCCCACCGGCGACGGCCAGCCGGGCGGCAACTTCGTGGCCCGTTTTACGGTGGACAGCCGGCCGGAATTGGGTGTCTATCATTCGGGCAGCGTGTGGGTCGATACGAACGGCAACTTTACGTTCGATCCCCACAACCTGGATTACACCAACCGGGACATCGTCTATGTGCTCGGGTACACAACCGACAACTTGTTCGCCGGCAACTTCTCGCCGCCCGGCCCCAATTCCATCGCGGACGGGTTCGACAAGCTGGCGGCGTACGGCAAGGTCGGCAACAACTTCCGCTGGCTGATCGACACCGACAACGACGGAGTGCCGAACCCGCCTACCGGCATCATCGAGCCCTTGGGCGTGACGGGGATCCCGGTGGCCGGCAACTTTGACGGCAACGCAATCAACGGCGACGAAGTCGGCTTGTTCTCCGGGAGTACGTGGTACTTTGACACGACCCACAACTATCAATTGGACACGATCCTCTCCACGCCCAACATGTCCGGGATTCCGATTGTCGGCGATTTCAACGGGGATGGCGCGGACGATTTGGGAGTTTGGAAGGACGATCGCTTTACGTTCCTGTTCACCACGGGCGGAGTGCCCCGGTCTTGGGTGCCGGGCACCGAAGTGAATTACAACTTCGGCTTCATCGGCGTCCGTGAGAAACCGGTCGCGACCGATATGGACCGGGACGGTATCGACGACATCGGCCTGTGGGTGCCCGATCGAGCGGGCGTGGCGCCGGAGGGGAATGGTGAGTGGTATTTCCTGATCTCCGCCGGTGTTCCCTGGCCGCAGCGGATTGCGGCCGAGAACGGCCGCGCCGAATTCACACCGGTCCCCTTCGGCAAGGATATGTACGCTAGCTTTGGCGACGAATTCGCCGTGCCGATCGTGGGCAACTTTGACCCGCCGGTTACCCCACCCAGCAGCAATGTGACGTCCATCGGCCTCACCAACCTGGATAACCGCTTCGACGTCAATGCCGACGGCATCGTGAACGCGTTGGATGCTTTAATCCAGATCAACGATGCCAACGCGAACGGACAGCGCACCGTCGGCCTCGGACAGTTGGGCGGTCCGTACCTGGACGTGAACGGGGACGGATGGATCTCACCGTCCGACGTGTTGGCGACGGTCAACTACCTTAACAGTCTGGTAGCTGGAGGTGAAGGCGAAGGCACGCAAGGAGGCGATTCGGGCGCGATGGTCCTGATTTCGCCGGTGGCGACGCTGAACTCCACAGCGGAGCAATCGCCGGCCGGCGTCCCTCACGCGGGATTGCTGACCGATATTGCACCTCGCAGCGGCGCGGTGCGCACCGTTGCGGCTCAGGTCGATCCGATTTTCGCCGAAAACGACGAAACGGACGATTTGTCCGTGTATGCCGGCGATCTGGTAGATGCCGTCCTGGTTGGCACGAGCCGTGGTATCCGTCCAAACGTCGGCAACGCCGTTACGGACCTTGCGTTGGACGATGTGCTGGTAGAGTTGGCAGCAGACCAGAGCCGGCAGCAAGAATCGTCGATAGACGGATTCTTCGCGCGGGTCGGCCGGTTGTTCCGCTAGCTCGCTCAGCAAGTCTCCCGAAGCACCCCAAATCGCCAAACCGCCAATCCGGCCGCGTTCGCTCTTGCTCGTTCCGGCCGGATTCTGTAAACTTCCGTGCCATTTGCCCGCCACGCGAGGGCGCTCTCTCGAACTGGGCAGGATCCGATCACGTAGACAGTGCATGACGACGGGGATTCGTTCGCGGGCCGACGAGGGCAAGGCCGGTTGGCGGCGTCAAGTGTGCGAGCGTGCCGATTGATGCCATCGCCATCCGAGGCGCCGTTGATGCGATCCGTCGCAGACGTCAAACACGGACGGAACGACTGTTACCAGCACAAGGAGTTACGGGAGTTCGGCAATCAAGCGTCGTATGTTCTTGGCCGATAAGGGAGTGTGTTCTCGTCAGCGTTCGCACGAGTCATCTCCCCAGCCATGGACAGCACTTTTTGACATGGACATGCGACGCGGGAGTGAGCATAGGGTACAATGGCAACGACGCGGAAACTCGAAGGTCGTTCGCCGGCATGATGCCGGTCTGCGTCCGTCGACCGCCATCTCTCGGGGGAATCAGCAATGCAGATCAACGGTCTCTCGCATCTTCACGGCGCCCAGCCGATCAGCGGGCCTCATCGCACGCAGGCGGCCGAAGCCGCGTCACGGGCCGATTCCTGGCTAGGCGTGGACCAGCTGGACATCTCGCCCGAAGCCGATTTGGTCAGCCGCGTCCGCGACCTGCCGGACACGCGTACGGATCGCGTATCGGAACTTCGTGCCCAAATCTCCTCCGGCGCCTACGAGTCCGAGGCCAAGTTGGACGTCGCCTTGGGACGTTTGCTGGACGAAATGGCAGGCTGAACACCTCCCTTGGCTCGCCGAACGGCTTGTCGTGCGTGAAATTGCCGGTCGGGACGGTCGGCGACATCGCTTGCAATCGCAGACGCAATCCATAAAATGGGGGCACGTTCGTTCCCGTGTCTCCCAGGCCTGCCAGCGCCAGCTATGTCCGAAAACTATACGCTCGGTGAAGTCCAAGTCGCCCTCACACCGCAAGCTCGGTTCGAGGAGTACCTGCAGAGTCGTGGGATGCGGAATACGGATCAGCGGCGGGTGCTGATCGAGCACATCTTCAGCCACCACGAGCACTTCGATGCCGACCAGTTGATCGCGCAGCTGCCGGCCAAGGGTAAGCCGGGCTATGTCAGCCGTCCGACCGTTTATCGCACGCTGGCCGAGTTTGTGGATGCCGGACTGTTGCGGAAGTTCGAGTTGAACGGCCGCGCCGTGTATGAGCACGACTATGGGTATCCGGCGCACGACCACCTGTACTGCAAACAATGCCAGAAGTTGTTCGAATTCAAGAGCGACGAATTGGTCGATTTGCGCAACCGCGTGGCCCAAGAGCACCGCTTTCGCGTGACCGGACACCGGTTGATCGTTTACGGCGTCTGCGAAACGTGCCTGCAGGCCAAACGCCGCACCAAACGCAAGGTAGACCTGATCTGACATGAATCTCCTGGCTCGGCTGTATCGTCACTCGCTCGCCCTGCTGACCGATCTGTACCAGTTGACGATGGCGTATGCGTACTGGAAGAACGGGCTGGCCGACCGCGAAGCGGCGTTTCATCTGACGTTTCGCCGGAACCCGTTCGGCGGCCGGTACGCGGTGGCGTGCGGCCTGAGTTATGTCGTCGATTTTCTCCGCGCGTTTAAATTTGCGGAGGATGACCTACGTTATTTGGCGACGCTGACCACTGGCGACGGGCAGCCCCTGTTCGAAGCGGACTTTCTCCGATACCTGCGCGGCCTGGAATTTCAGTGCGACGTGGACGGGATCATCGAAGGCACGGTGGTATTTGCCGGCGAGCCGCTGGTCCGCGTCTGCGGGCCGTTGCTGCAAGGCCAAATCCTCGAGACACCGCTGCTGAACCTGGTGAATTTCCAAACGCTGATTGCGACCAAGGCGGCCCGCGTTTGCCGGGCGGCGGCTGGACGGCCTGTGCTGGAATTTGGTTTGCGGCGTGCGCAGGGCATCGACGGCGGTTTGGCCGCCAGTCGCGCCGCGTACATCGGCGGTTGCGCGGCAACCTCCAACGTGCTGGCCGGCAAGCTGTTCGGGATCCCGGTCAAAGGCACCCATGCCCACAGCTGGGTGATGGCCTTTGACGACGAGCGCCGGGCATTCCAGACGTATGCGTCGGCGCTGCCGGGCAACTGTATTTTCCTCGTGGATACCTACGACTCGTTGACCGGCGTCCGCAACGCCGTCGCGGTGGCCGAGCAACTCCGCCGCGACGGTCACCAATTGCTGGGCATCCGTCTGGATTCGGGCGACTTCGTGGCCCTCAGCCGCCAGAGTCGCCGGCTGCTTGACCAAGCCGGTTTCCAGGCGGCCGCGATCGTGGTCAGCGGCGACTTGGACGAGCATCGCATCGACCAGTTGCTGCGGGACGGCGTCTGCGCCGACGTTTGGGGCGTCGGCACGCGGCTGGTTACCGGCCACGACCAGCCGGCGCTGGGGGGCGTGTACAAACTGGCTGCTTTGCGTGATCCGGCCGCAACGTGGAACTACAAGCTGAAGCTGTCCGAAGAGGATACGAAGCAATCCGAGCCGGGCATCCTGCAGGTTCGCCGTTTGCGAACCGCCGCCGGACAATTCGTCGCGGATGTGATCTACGACGAGCCCACGGGCCTGTCGGAGCCGCCGGTCCTGGTGCCGCCGGACACACGCGAACCGAGGTCGCCTCCGGAGTATGCCGACCAAGCCGATTTGCTCGTTCCCGTGTTCCGGCGTGGAAGCGCCGTCTACGAGCCGCCCACGGCCGCCGAAGCTCGCGACCGCACGGCGGCGCAATTGGCATCGTTCGACCCGGCCATCCTTGAACTCCAAGCCTCCGAGAACTACTTGGTCGGTTTGGAGCGGGAACTGCACGCATTGAAGACCGGCTTGGTTGCCGCCGCCCGCCACCGCTAAGGATCGGCAAGGAAATAGCTGTCGGGTTTTCAATGTGGTCATCATGCTCCGCCATGATGACAAGACAATCGTTATCTGAAGCAAAGCACCGAAGAAACAGAACCGCTGATGAACGCTGATGAACGCTAATCATGAGCGTTCATCAGCGTCGATCAGCGGTCGTCTCAGGAAGGCTACCAACTGATGTCGGCAGCCGTCGAAGTGCATAACGAGGTTGGAGGCGGATTAAGGCCGAGCCCTGCCAGGCGCCGGATCAATGTCCCGGCCCGAACAGGACCGCATTCAGGAACAGCCGCTGGGTGGCGGGATACATCGCGCGGAAATTCGGGTCGTCGGTGAATGCGATCACGTGGCCGGTGCCCAGCGGCTCGTGGATCAAGTAAGGCGTTTCGGCGATCAAATCGACGGTTTCCGGCCAACAGAAGCCGCTGGCCAGAACCTGAGACGCAGAAGCAAACGTCACCAGGCCGCGGCCCTGCGAGGCGTCCGGCGGCGTCAGAATGACATTGCCCCGGTAGAAGACGTCGATGCCGTCCGCACAGCCGAAGGTCAGCCAGTGTTCGCGGAATACTTTGGCTGCCAGGAAACCGCCGGGCGCCGGGTCGGCGGGCGGCGAAGCGGCGGCGGGCTCGGCGGCCGGTTGCTCCGCCGCGGGCTTCACAGCGGGCTTGGTCTTCTTCTGAACGCTCAAGAACGAAGCCGGTTTCTGTGTGGCCCACGCGGCCGCACGCTTGACCAGGATCAAGGTGCCACCTTGACTGATCCATTGCCGCAAACGGCCGACGTCGCTCTCGCCGGGCCCCTCGCGGCCGCCGTAATCCCCATCGGGCAGGACCAGGACATTATAGTCGTGCAGATTCAAGCGGCTCAAATTGCTGGCGGCGACGCGCGTGACCGGGTAGCGCCAAACCTGGTCAAACAAGTACCATGTGTGTCCGGCGGCGTAGCTGGTCGGCCGATCCACGAGCATCGCGACTTTCGGCGGCCGCACCCACTTGACATTCGGCCCGCCCAGCTGGGCGCCGGCGGAGACCAGTCCCGTGTCACTTGCCCGGATTCGCAATCCGAATTCCCGCGCCGCTTGCTGCATGACGGCGTGCAGTGTCGGAGGATTTTCGGCGGCCCGCAGAATCAGCGTTCCCGGCGGGTACTCGTCGTCGCCCATGCGGAAATCGCGATCGGCCACGTGCACGCGCAGGCCTTGGCTGAGCCACGAGCAAAGGGCCGTCAGCGCCCCGTCGTGGCCGGTGATCAAATAGGCCACCTTCGCCCGTCCGCCGACCACTTGCCCCGCCGGTCGAGCCCCGTCCCACGGATCGCCGGGCGCTTCGAGCGGCGCCGACGACGACCAGCAATCCACGCCGAAAGCCAGCGGCAGCGACCAAGCCGTCACATCGTAGATCTCATCCGGAAACCGCTCCGCTTGGCGCCGGATCTGCCGCTGCACGAAGTCCGGTTCCATATCCACCTGACGATCCAGCAGCACCCGGACCAGGCGGCTGGCCGGCTGGGCGGCCGGAACGTGAAAGCTGCCGATAGGAATTTGCCGGCGCCGCGTTTCGCCCGTGCGGATCTCGGTGGTATCCCCTTTCGTGCTCTTGGTCACGCGCCGCACCTCGACGCCGTTGTTAAGGAGCAGTTCGGCCAGATTCGCCGCGCGCTGAGGAGATTTGCCGGGCGGCAGGAAATAGTGGCGAACCGGCCCGTCGTGCCCCAGCTGGATGCTGCGGCGGCGGGCTTCGTAGAATTCGTCGACCAGTCGCCGGGCGTGGGATGCCGCGAACTCGACGGCTACCAGCGAACTGACGTAATGATGGAGGACGGCGTCCCGGAAATGCAGGGTTTGCTCGTCGTCGCGGCGGATTTCCAATCCCCGGACGCCGGCTTGCTCCCAGAGATGAGCCAGACCGCCTTGGAAGTTCGGCCACGTCGAACCGTAGCCGGGGTAAAAGGCGTTAAACATTTCGCGCGTCGTATATACGAATCCGCGATCATCGAATCGTTGCGCGAGCTGTCGGCCCAGCAGGTCCAAGGTCTCGATCTGTTGCGGCAGGAAAAAAGGATTGACGGGGTCTGCTTTGGGGCTGAAGAAGTACGTGGCATTGTGTCCCATTTCGTGGGCGTCGATGTAGGTGTGCGGCTGCCAGTGCAGATACGCGGCCACCTTGGCCTGCGACTCGCGCTGGCTCTGCAGAAACCAGTCTCGATTCATATCGAACAAGTAGTGATTGAACCGTCCGCCGGGCCAGCGTTCGGTGTGCTCGGTCGCCAGCGGCTCCGCGTCCGGAAACACGCCGCGCGTCTCACGATAAACGTTGACAAACCGCTCGTGGCCGTCGGGATTCTGCAGCGGATCGATCAGCACGACGGCGTTGTCGAGCAGCTTCTGCGTCTCCGGCCGCCGATCGGCCAACAGATGATAGGCCGTCAGCAAGCCGGCTTCGGTACCGGACGTTTCGTTGCCGTGAACTGCGTACGCCAACCAGATCAGCGTCGGGATCTCCGCGGCGATGCGGCGGGCCTGTTCGGGCGGCAGACTTCGCGGGTCGGCCAACTGCAGATTGGCCGTTCGGATCTGCTCGCGGCGCTGCAGGTGCTCCGGCTTGGCAATGATCAGATAATACAGCGTGCGCCCTTCGTAGGTCGTGCCGTAGGGAACGAGCGCGGCGCGATCCGGGGCGGCTTTGACCAACGCCTTCAGGTACCGTTCCATTTCCGCATGGCTCGTGATCTCTTGCCCCCAGTCATGCCCGGCAACTTTCTTAAGGGTGGGAATCCGCGGGTCCGCCTGCAGCTCCGGAACGGGAAGCAACCGGCGCCCCGCTCGGGTCGGCTCGGCCCCCGGCAACAAGCCGCACGCGCAAAACACCATCCCACAGACGAATGCGAACAATCTTGTCATCACCCGAGGCCCTCCGCAGCAGACGGACACAAACTCTCGAAACGAATGGGAATGCGTGTCTCCTATTGTGCTTCGGGACGATGCGGAATCAATTGTCGATTGACGGCAAACCGTGCCACACAACCGCGGCTTCTTCCGCATCGCCAACGGAGAAATCCCGTTTGACGGCAGCAACTGCCCCGGACGAAACACTCACGGTGAACATGAAGTAGTCGAATATCGGCTAGTGCCGTGTCAACGCCTAATCTTCGGGTAGCGGAAGTCGCAAGACTTCCGTATTCCAAACTCTGGCGAGTTCGGCTAGCCGCATTTTCAGCCTGGACGGTGCGCTAGCCCCCGTTGTAGACGTCGGATCACCGGCCCGGCGGCGCTTTTTCGGTCGGTGTGACCCCCCGAACCGATTCGGCGGGCGACTCGACCGGCGGCGGTGTCGGGGCGCGCAGCTCGACAGCTCGCACCTGGGCCTGCCGGCTGTAGTCGATCGACTCGCCCAGCACCCGCGCCGCTTCCTGGTCGGCGTGGAAGCCGCGCGAGTTTTCGCTGCTGATGAAGTCCAGCCGCCACATCGCCTTTTTTTGCAGCTCGAAGATCGGCGCCAGTTGCTCGGGCGTCGCCCCGGCGGCTTGAGTCTGGCGGATTGCATCCAGCATGTCGGTCATCGCGACGGCGGCGCGCTCGATCAGCCCCTTGGTCCGCGACTGGATCGTCCGCACCCTGTCGCGCAGTTCGTCCTCCGGCACGTTGTGGCAGATCTGGCACGAGTTGTTGACACTCAGCAGGGGACTGCGCACCCAGTGGCTGCTGACCTTCATCGCTCCCTGCCGCTCGTAGGGCATATGGCAGTCCGCACAGCTCACGCCGCTACGGGCGTGGATGCCTTGGCTCCACAGCTCGAATTCGGGATGTTGGGCCTTGTACACGGGCGCGCCGGTTTCGGCATGGACGAAATCGAGGAAGGGCGTGCCGTCGGGAAAGGCATGATTGTCGAACGTCTGCTCGATCTGCTCGACTTTCAAACCGTTGTCCCACGGGAAAAACAGCGTCTCCTTCGTGGCGCAGTAATACTCGACGTGACATTGGGCGCACACGAAGCTGCGCAATTCCTGGCGGCTGGCATCCCGGTTGGGATCGTAATCCTCGCCGCGATCTCCTTCGCGCCAGCGCCCGATGCTGGGCAGGTGGGCAACCGGGTCCTCGCTGCGAGCCAGGGCCGCGATGCCGGCCATAAAACCGGGCCGCGTGATGCGCAGCTGCATTGATTCGGGATCGTGGCAATCGATGCAACTGACCGGATGTGCGTGGCCGAGCTGCGGATGGCTTGCGGGGGCCGTGGCCTGAGGAGGCGTGTCGGATGCCGCTGCCGGCGGCGTACCGCCTGGAAACAGCGGCGGGCTCTCGCCGGAGGTGCCGTCGGGGGTCCGGAGCATTTCCGCGTGGGCGGTGGCGTAATCCATCGTGGCGGCGATCCGGAATCCTTCCATCACGGCGGGCCAATTGAAATCGCCGCCCAGCGCTTGGGCATCGGCCGTCAGCCCCGCCGCCTCCATGCCCAGGCGACGATACGTCGGGATGATCGAAGCGTGGCAGTGCAGGCATGCGCCGCTTTGCTTGCGCTTCGTCACCCGTTCGGTAACTTCCTGATCGTACAGCATATAGGCGTGTCCGCGCGCCTCCCGATAGTCGATGCTGAAGGCATACCCCGCGTACAGGCGGCGGAGCCACGGGTGCTCGTCGAGCTTGCTTTCCGGCATGGCGCTCGATCCGCCGTACTGGGTATGCGTGACGTCGACGGTCCGGCGGTAGGTATCGAATTGAAGCGGCCAATTCGTACCCCAGGGAACGGGATCGGTGCTCACTTCGTCCACTTCGACGAGCCGGACAAACGGCTTGCGCGCCGCTTGGCGATGCTCGAAAATCGTCACCAGCAGATACGTGACGCCCGCGGTCGCCAGCACGACCAGCAATAACAGCGAGGCCAGCAGCAGAGGGCTCTGAAACGCGGGCCTCTTTCGTCTCTCGGTTTCGTCGCCGGACGCAGCTCCCCTGTCGGCGGCCCGTTCTTGACTGTCCCCTAGCTGCTCGCTCATGATCGTCATTCTCCTGGTTCGTCGGTTTGTGCGCAAGATCCAACATCTGCCCTCAGCGATGCGCGTGACCCGCGTTACTGTGACAATGGACGCACGACAGCATCTCGCCGCCTGGTTCAGCGGACAGCGTGGCATGCACGAAATCTTCATGACAGGCAAGACAAGCATTCTGCGTCACCCGGCGGTTTCTCGGTTTGATCTGAATCGGCTCGTGGAAGTTCTCGAGAGTGAACGCCAGCGAGTGAAAGAAACCGTTATCGGCTTTCGTGATCCACTTCCCTATCGGATGGTGCGGCAAGTGGCAATCGTTGCAGACGGCCACATGCCGATGGCCGGAGTTCAGCCACGAATCGTAGTGGTCCTGCATGATATGGCAGTTCGCACAGGTGAGCGGATTGTTGCTCAGGTAGCTGGCCCCTTTGCCGTAGCCAAAGGTGAATACCCCCACGCCGCCGAGAACGCCCAGCAGCATCACAAAGATCAGCGGCATAAGACCGGTCCACAGAGAGTAGCGCGACGGTGGCCCGGACGCCTGAGCGGAATGCGGTAACGATGTGTCCTGAATCAACGTTTATCGCTCCTCGTCAAAATTTCGCTCGGCGCCCGCGGGAGCGGCGCCAAGTCAAGCGGACGCGGGAATCGGATCGCCATCGAGCGAACTGGGGATTTTGCATCAGAGCCTCAGACTTGTCAAATGGGTGGTAAGAAACATCCTGCGCTCTGTCCCCCGCTTCGCGGCATTCGATCTTTCAATTCGTCGTTCCGGAGGGCCAGCGCCGCATGCCATTTTGCCTTGCGCACGGACATTGTGAGCCGCAAGGCGCTAGCCGCGGGTTTTTCGCGGGAGAGCATGCCAGGCGTCACCGGCGGCTAGCGCCCAATGCCACTTACTTTGTAGCGGCACGGCGCAAGCCGTCCGGTATTACAATCGGAAAACCGGGCGGCTCGCGCCGCTCCGCTAACAAAACCTCCCCCAAATGGTCCCAAAGTAAGCGGCATTGGGCTAGCGCCTTGCCGCTCACAGTCGCATCCTGTTGCATTCTACGACGTCGCCGGAGACGATGCGAGCACCCCGGATGCGATGAAGGTTATAATCCGGCTATTTCCGGCGCGTCGGTCACGGCCGCGCCCTCTTTTCAGGATTCCGGAGCCGAACTGATGCCGTTGTTGTGGATTGAACCGTTGCCTCGCCGGATATCGAAAGGCGAACTGCTGCGCTGGGTGGCCGAGGCGGGCGGACTGGAGGGCAAGCGGATCGGACGGATCGAATTGACGGGCAACCGGGGCGCGCTCGAGGTTCCCGACGGCTGGGAGACGCGGCTAGTCAAAGCGTTGGACGGCCAGCGGCTCGGCGAGCGCCGCGTGCGGGTCTGGACCAGCGACGGTGCGGCCGTCACGTCGGCGTTGGAGGACCATTTTCAGCGTCTGGCCCGTCTGCTGGAAGTAGAGGCTGGGGCCGAATCGCGGCAAGCCGCCGAGCGGACTCGGCGGTTCGCCGGCGCCCAGGCGGAGAAAACCGGGAACAGCATGGTCGATCTGATTATCGCCGACGAAGACACGGGCCTGGGGGGGCGATTCCTGATCCAGATGATCAAACGCAGCCGGTCACCGTTGCCTTGGACCCGATTGGACACGGGCAGTCCCGTCGTGCTGACACCCGAGGCGAGCCGGGCCCCCGCGGGCCGTCGCGGCGTGGTCTACCAGCGGGACGAGCGGTCCCTGCGGATCGCATTGGCCTGCGAGCCGGAGGATCTGTCCGATCACGACACATGGCGTCTGGATCTGTCCAGCGACGAAGTGGCGGTCCAGCGGCAACGGGCGGCACTCGCACGGGCCCGCACGGCGGCCGGCGAACGGCTGGCCCAGCTGCGCGCGGTGCTGCTGGGCCAGCGGCCGCCGCAGTTCGAAAACGCGGATCAAGCCATCGTTCCGGAAGAGGCGGTGGATGAACCCGGACAAGCGCCGCCCGACCAGCCGGGTTCTCCGCGCGTTCCGCGCGTTCGCTCGGGGGCTGGCCAATTCGTTCACAGTCTCGATCTGAACGCCGCGCAGCGGGCGGCGGTCCGGTTCGCGCTCGGCGCCCGCGATGTCGCTTTGATCCACGGTCCCCCCGGGACGGGCAAGACCCGGACCGTGGTGGAACTGATCTGTCAGGCGGCGGATCGCGGCGAGAAGATCCTGGCCTGTGCGCCCAGCAACCTGGCCGTCGACAATCTGTTCGAGCGTCTGTTGGCGGCGGGGCGGCGCGCGGTTCGGCTGGGACATCCCGCGCGGGTCTTGCCGGAGTTGCGCCGGCACACGCTGGATCTGCTGGTCGCCGAACATCCGGACGTCCGCTTGGCGCGGAAGTTGGTCAAGGAAGCCTGGGCGCTGTTTCGCCGCGCCGAGCGGTTCACGCGGGCGCGGCCCGTGCCGGGGGCTCGACAGGAGATGCGGCAGGAGGCGCGGAGCCTGCTGGCCGATGCGCGGCGCATGGAGGCGCAGGCGGTCGACCAGATCCTGGATCGCGCCGAGGTGCTGTGCGCGACGACGACCGGACTGGACAGCGAACTGTTGGGCCCGCGGCGATTCGACTTGGCGGTCATCGACGAAGCGTCGCAGAGTACCGAGCCGGGATGCTGGATTCCCCTGCTCCGCGCCGAACGCGTGGTACTGGCCGGCGATCACTGCCAGTTGCCGCCCACGGTGGTCAGCGATCAGGCGGCGGCCGAGGGCTTCGGCGTCAGCCTGTTCGAGCGGCTGATGGCGCTGTACGGAACGGCCATCGCTCGCCAGCTGACGATCCAGTACCGCATGCATCAGGCGATCATGGATTTTCCGTCCCGCGAACTGTACGACGGAGTGCTGGAGGCGGACGAATCGGTGCGGCAGCATCGGCTGTGCGACTTGCCGCAGCTGGCGGACAACGCGCTGACGCAATCGCCGCTGGAGTTCCTCGACACGGCCGGCGCCGGTTTTGACGAGGAAGTCGAGGCGGACGGCGAGAGCCGCGCCAATCCGCAGGAGGCGGAGTTGGTCGTGCGCAGCGTTCACGCGTTGCTGGCTGCCGGCCTGAATGCCGGCGAACTGGCCGTGATCACGCCGTACGCGGCACAGGTGCGATTGTTGCGGTCGCGGCTGGCCGTTGCCGGCCTGGAGATCGACAGCGTCGATGGTTTTCAAGGCCGCGAAAAAGAGGCCGTGGTCATCTCGTTGGTCCGCTCCAATCCGCAGGGCGAGATCGGTTTTCTGCGCGACATCCGCCGCCTGAACGTAGCCCTGACGCGCGCCCGCCGCAAGCTGGTGGTGATCGGCGACAGCGCCACCTTGGCCGCGCATCCGTTCTACGAGCGGATGATCGACTACTTTCAAAACGCCGGAGCCTATCGCACCGTGTGGGAGGAGGGCTTGCCGGGGACGCCTAGCGGCAGTTGAGTTCCAACCTGTTATCCGGTAGAACGGCGTCTTGACGACTGCGGCGGCTGACAGCGCTGTGCCGTCTAGGGATCGACAAAGAGATAACTGCGTGAAGTGGCACTAATTGGGCTCGCGATGGGTGAGCGGCCCAATGCCGCTTACTTGGCGACCATTTGGGGGAAGGTTTGTTAGCGGAGCGGCGCGAGCCGCCCGGTTTTCGACTGTAATACCCGACGGCTCGCGCCGTGCCGCTACAAAAGTAAGCGGCATTGGGCGAGCGCCCTGCCGCTCACAACCCCGCAGATTTAGCGTGGACAATGCACTAGCGCCGAATCCACAAGTAGATCGCAATGACAACACCCGAACGCCAGCTTGAAGACCAGTTTATCGAGAAGCTTCAAGGCTTGAAGTACGAATATCGCGCAGACATCCGCGACCGGGCTGCGCTTGAGAAGAACTTCCGCGAGAAGTTTGAATCGCTCAACCACGTCCACCTGACGGATGGCGAATTCAAACGCCTGCTCGATGAAATCGTCACCCCCGATGTCTTCACCGCCGCCCACACGCTCCGCAACCGCAACAGCTTCACCCGCGACGACGGCACCCCGCTCAACTACACCCTCGTCAACATCGTCGATTGGTGCAAGAACACCTTCGAGGCCGTCAGCCAGCTCCGCATCAACACCGACAACAGCCACCACCGCTACGACGTCCTGGTCCTCATCAACGGCATCCCGGTCGCGCAGATCGAACTCAAGACCCTCGGCATCAACCCCCGCCGCGCCATCGAACAGATCGTCGAGTACAAGAACGACCCCGGCAACGGCTACACGCGCACGCTCCTCTGCTTCGTGCAACTGTTCATCGTCTCCAATCGCGACAGCACCTACTACTTTGCCAACAACAACGCCCGGCATTTCGCCTTCAACGCGGAGGAACGATTCCTCCCCATCTACGAGCACGCCCGGCCGGACAACTCCAAAGTGAAGGGGCTCGACGCCTTTGCCGAAGCGTTCCTGCCCAAGTGCGTGCTCGCCCAGATGATCAGCCGGTACATGGTGCTCGTCGCCAGCGAGCAGAAGCTGCTGGTGATGCGGCCGTATCAAATCTACGCCGTCAAGCACATTGTCGATTGCATCCAAAGGAATCTCGGCAACGGCTACGTCTGGCACACGACCGGCAGCGGCAAGACGCTCACCAGCTTCAAAGCCTCCACGCTGCTGAAGGCCAACCCGACAGTCGACAAGTGCATTTTTGTCGTCGACCGCAAAGACCTCGACCGCCAGACCCGCGTAGAGTTCAACCGCTTTCAGGAAGGCTGCGTCGAAGAGAACACCAACACGGAAACTCTCGTCCGCCGACTGCTGTCCGATGACGCCGCCGACAAGGTCATCGTGACGACCATTCAGAAGCTCGGCCGCGCGCTCGACCCGTCCCGAGCCGATTACCGTCAGCGACTGCAGTCGCTCCGCAACCAGCGGATCGTCTTCATCTTCGACGAGTGCCACCGCTCGCAGTTCGGCGACAATCACCAGGCCATCAAGAACTTCTTCCCCCGCGCCCAGCTGTTCGGCTTCACCGGCACGCCGATCTTCGAGGAGAACGCCAGCTACAAGCGCATCGAAGGCGACGTTCAGACGCTCAAGACCACGCAGGACCTGTTCCAGAAGGAACTGCACGCTTACACCATCACGCACGCCATCGAAGACCGCAACGTCCTCCGCTTCCACGTCGACTATTACAAGCCCGAGGGTGCGCAGATCAAGCCGGGCGAGACGCTCGCCAAGCGCGCCGTCGTCGATGCCATCCTCGCCAAGCACGACGCCGCAACCGGCGCGCGCAGGTTCAACGCCCTGCTGGCCACCGCGAGCATCAACGACGCCATCGAGTACTACGCGCTGTTCGATGCATTACAGAACGGCCGCAAGCTGACCGACCCCGATTTCGTCCCGCTCAATATCGCCGCCGTCTTCTCGCCGCCCGCGGATGTCAGCCCGGACGTGCGGCAGATTCAGGAAGACTTGCCCCAGGAACAGGAAGACAACAAGCACGACCCCGAGGCCAAGAAGAAGGCCCTCGCGACGATCATCGCCCACTATAACGAGCGTTTCGGCACCACCCACCGCATCGAAGAGTTCGACCTGTACTACCAGGACGTCCAGAAACGCATCAAGGACCAGCAGTTCCCCAACGCCGACCTGCCGAAGAAGGGCCGCGAGAAGCTGGACCTGACCATCGTCGTCGACATGCTCCTGACCGGTTTCGATTCCAAGTACTTGAACACGCTGTACGTCGACAAGAACCTCAAGCACCACGGGCTGATCCAGGCCTTCAGCCGGACCAATCGCGTGCTGAACGATACCAAGCCTTACGGCCACATCCTCGACTTCCGCGGCCAGCAGGAGGCCGTCGACGCCGCCATCGCGCTGTTCTCCGGCGTGAAGATCGAACAGGCCCGCACGATCTGGCTTGTCGACAAGGCCCCCGTCGTCATCGACAAGCTCAAAGAAGCCAGGACCGCGCTCGACAGCTTCATGCAGTCTCAGGGCCTGACCGGCAAGCCGGACGACGTCGCCAACCTCAAGGGCGACGACGCCCGCGCCGCCTTCATCAAACACTTCAAGGAAGTGCAACGCCTCCAGACCCAGCTCGACCAGTACACCGACCTGACCCCCGAGCAGGAACAGACGATCGAGGCCATCCTGCCCAAGGACGACCTGAACGCCTTCCGCGGCCAGTACCTCGAAACGGCCCAGCGGTTGCGGGAACAGCGCGAAAAGCCCGGCGAGAAGACCAACCCCGCCGTCGATCAGCTCGATTTCGAGTTCGTCCTGTTCGCCAGCGCGGTGATCGACTACGACTATATCATGAAGCTGATCACCGACTTCCAGGCCAAGCCGGCCGGCAAGGCGACGATGAGCCGCGAGCAGCTGATCGGGCTGATCGCCGCCGATTCCAAGTTTATCGACGAGCGGGACGCGATTACGGAATACGTTTGCGGCCTGCGGGCTGGCGAAGGGCTCGACGAGTCCGCCATCCGCGCCGGCTACCAACGGTTCAAGGACCAGAAGCACGCCATGGAGGTTGCGGAAACGGCCCAAACGTACGGCCTGCCGCGCGAATCGCTCCAGAGGTTCGTCGACAACGTCCTGAACCGCATGATCTTCGACGGCGAACAGCTCACCGAACTGCTCGCCCCGCTCGACCTCGGCTGGCGCGCCCGCACGGAAAAGGAACTAGCCCTGATGGCCGACCTCGTCCCGCTGCTGAAGAAACGCGCCGGCGGCCGCGACATCTCGGGACTGAACGCCTATGAACAGTGAAAGCGGCACGGCGCAAGCCGTCCGGTCCCGACCGCGATCGAAATCCAAACCGAAATCCAAACCGGACGGCTCGCGCCGTGCCGCTACAACACTCAACGACCAGGGGGTACGACGATCATGACGGACGATCCTCTCGCCTATTTTATCACGTGGACTTGCTACGGAACGTGGCTACCCGGTGATGAACGAGGTTGGACGAAGTGGCACAAGGGGGAGCAGCTTCCGCAACCATTGCTGGCGGATTGGTGTCGAGATCAGATGGTCGAACAACCGCTCGTTCTCAACGAAACGCAACGGGCGCTCGTTCAGGAGACGGTTTCTCGGCACTGTGGGATTCGTGCATGGCATCTTCATGCGGTGAATTGCCGCTCCAACCATTGCCACGTCGTGGTGACGGCAGCCAGCCATGACGGCGAACAGGTTCGTGATCAACTCAAATCGTGGAGTAAACGCAACCTCAAAGAACATCAACGGTCCCTGGACGGTGCCGAGGCAAAGCTTCGTGAACATTGGTGGACTCGCAAAGGGAGTGTCCGGTATCTCTACGACGATGAATCACTCGAAGCGGCGATCATTTACACGCTGGAGGCGCAGGATGTCGGTGGCTCAAAGGCGAATTAGGCGCGAGGCATGGAAGCGGAAGGGCGCAAGCCCTCCGGTCTCCACGCGCACTTTCCAAACGCAACGGACGGCTTGCGCCGTGCCGCTTCAATTCGCGATCGCTAACACGATACCGGACGGCTTGCGCCGTGCCGCTTCAATACTATGCACCGCATGCGGCAGGACTCATGCAAGCGGAAGGGCGCCAGCCCTCCGGTCTCCCGTCGCCAACCATAGTGCCGACGCCGGGAAAATGGTCGACCACGGCACCGGCATCCGTCCGGAAAGCCTGCCACCCGCCGAAGACGTGAAAAAGGTCGAACGCCGCCTCACCTCCGCCGAGAAGAAGGCCCTGGAAAATCCGGACAAACTGGAAGGCGCATGAAAAACGACGACAAACAATCAGTGACGCCGAGGCTGCGGTTTCCGGAGTTTCGGGAGGCATGGGAACAAATTCCGCTGAAGGACTTCGCCGATGCGGTGTCCGACCGCGTGGGGACAATGCCTTGCACACCCTACACTGTCACGTCCGGCATAGGCTTAGTCAGTCAGTCGGAGAAGTTCGGTCGGACCATCGCCGGTAACTCGCTCAAGAACTACATTCGCCTGCAAAAGAACGACTTCGCCTATAACAAGAGCGCAACGAAGGCGTTCCCCGAAGGCTATATTGCTCGATACCTTGATGACGCGAAGGCGGCCGTACCCAACAGCATTTTCACGTGCTTCCGTGTCGATGATCGCAAGATCGATCCTCCCTATCTCGACTTCCTCTTCGCCAGCAATCTTCATGGTAGGTGGCTTCGCAAGTTTCTGACCATCGGCGCTCGCGCGCACGGATCGCTGAACGTCAGTGACGACGACTTGATGGCTTTGCCCGTGCCAATGCCGAGCGGTTCCGCATCGTTTCAGGAGCAACAGAAGATCGCCGACTGTCTGACGTCGCTGGACGAGTTGATCGCGGCGCAGGGGCGGAAAGTGGAGGCGCTGAAGGCTCATAAGAAAGGCCTGATGCAGCAGCTTTTCCCCCGCGAAGGCGAAACCCTCCCCCGCCTCCGCTTCCCCGAATTCCAAGACGCACCGGAGTGGGAGACGAAGCGAATCGATGACCGCGGGGACGTTCTCGCGGGCAAGGCATTGGCAGTCAATTCGCCTGGCCCACTGCGACCATATCTGAGAACGAAAAACGTCTTGGACGGCGTAATCGATCTGTCAGACGTTCTGACGATGCCCATGACCGACGCGGAGTTCAGCCGATTCGAGATTCTCGATGGGGACGTCCTGTTGAACGAAGGGCAATCATTGGAACTCGTGGGCCGTACGTCGATCTATCGCGGCCAGTTCGGACGACGGTGCGCGATGCAGAACCAGTTACTTCGCTTCCGGGCTTCTCCTTCAACGTGCCCAGAGTTCGCTGCACAGGCCTTTCGGAAATGCCAAAAAGACGGGACCTTTGCGAGCATCGCGACCCAAACAACTTCAGTGGCTCATCTTGGCAGTTCGAGATTCAGTGCGCTTGCGTTGTCCTGGCCAGCCTCGCTCGACGAGCAGCAGCGCATCGCCAATTGCCTCTCCACGCTCGACGCCCGGATCGCCACCGAGTCTAAAAAACTCGCCGCCCTTCAGACGCACAAGCGGGGCCTGATGCAGCAGCTCTTCCCGTCGCCGGAGGGCGTGGCGTGAGCAAGAAGGTCATCATCATCGCGGGGCCGAACGGGGCGGGGAAAACGACCTTTGCTCGTACGTTTGTCCCGGCGGAGCCGCAGTGTCCGCATGCTGATGCGACGCCAACTCTGCTGGATTGGAGCGAAAACCGATGAACGCGAAGGATATTTCTAACGCCAAAGACCCCGTCCTCAGGGGCTCCCACAAGGCCCTGCGACGCACATCCGAACTCGCCCGCAAGACGGCAATTCAAACGGGCACGGATCTGATCATCGTCCAGGATGGCAAAACGGTGCGAATCCCGGCCGATGCGCTCCACGAACAATCCCAACCCAAACCCGTGCCAACTCCATGACCGACCTCGACCAAAAACAACTCGGCAAGACCCTCTGGAACATCGCCGACCAGTTGCGCGGCGCGATGAACGCGGACGACTTCCGCGATTACATGCTCTCGTTCCTGTTCCTGCGTTACCTCTCGGACAACTATGAGGCCGCGGCAAAGAAGGAACTGGGGGCGGATTACCCCGACCCGAACGCGATCGTCAATGGCGGAAACACGCCGTTGTCGGTCTGGTACGCGGACAACCCCCACGATGTGGCGGCGTTCGAGAAGCAGATGCGCCGTAAAGTACACTACGTCATCGAGCCGCAATACCTGTGGGCCAACATCGTCCACCTCGCCAAGACTCAAGACGGGAAACTGCTGGACGCGCTGCAGCATGGGTTCAAGTTCATCGAGGAAGAGTCGTTCTCCAGCAACTTCCAGGGGCTGTTCTCGGAGATCAATCTCGGCTCGGACAAGCTGGGGCGGAAGTACGACGACCGCAACGCCAAGCTCTGTTCGATCATCAGCGAGATCGCGCGGGGCATGGCGCTCTTTTCAACCGATGTCGACACGCTGGGGAATGCCTACGAGTACCTGATCGGGCAGTTCGCGGCCGGGTCGGGCAAGAAGGCGGGCGAGTTCTACACGCCGCAGCAGATTTCGAGCATCCTGTCCGGTATCGTCACGCTCGACAGCCACGAGCCCAAGACAGGCCAGCGGAAGAAGCTGAACGCCGTGTTCGACTTTGCCTGCGGGTCGGGGTCGCTGCTGCTGAACGTGCGGCACCGCATGGGAGATCACGGGATCGGGAGAATCCTCGGGATGGAGAAGAACATCACGACCTACAACCTGGCACGCATGAACATGCTGCTGCACGGGGTGAAGGACACGGAGTTCGAGATCTATCATCGAGACGTATCAAAAACGTCCCGCCAAGCCGATCGAACGCTACGCCCGCCGTGTGGGGATGAAGGAGATCGAGGCGAACGACTTCAACCTCAACATTTCCCGGTACGTCAGCACGGCGGAAGCGGAAGAGGAGATCGACTTGGCGTCGACGCACGCGGAGTTGGTCGCAATCGACAAGTCGATTCAAAAGGCCACAGCCAGGCACAACAAGTTTCTGAAAGAGCTTGGTTTGCCCCCACTGCCATGAATTGAAACCCGACAGTTATTTCGTTGCATCTCTCCGTGATCCTGTTTTTGTTCTGTGTAGATCCTCCTAGCAGGGTTTGAACCGTTTTGGAGTGCGGTGGCTTGACGCCGCTTTCGTTTTGCGTCAGCCTTGCGTCCTGCACGATAGCTGTTGGAGGAGTTGAGAGAGGGAAAGGCACAGCCAAAGCGGTGTCAAGCCACCGCACTCCAAAAGAAAGCCACGGAGTGGCGGGCGGCTAACGGCAGTTCAGTTCCACGTTGTCCAGGCAGAACGATGTTTTCACGGTCGCGTTGCTCATGAAGCCGACCCAGGTGAGTTGTTGGAACTCGGGACTGGCATAGGGCAAGTCGGCGAACACTTGCGGCGGCTGACCGGGGAGGGTGACGCGCAAGGCCCAAGTGGCCGGGGCGTTCTCGCCGAGCGTGGCGACGATTTCCAGCCGCAGCCATTGGCCGGTGGGCAGGTCCAGCGATCTCGTTTTTCCCGCCTCCAAGCGGGCGTTGCGGATCGTGAACTGGGGGCCCGTGCGGTACGGCGACTTGCCATAATCCCGCCATTCGAACTGGAGATGCGTCTCGGGCTCGATTCGCAGGTCGAAGGCATTGAACGCGCGGCCGGCCTGGTAGCCCAGGCTGGAGAGCACGTAGTGAGGGTTGTAGCTGCGTTCCAATCCCGGCGCGTCAGTGATCTTGAGACTCTGCTTGCCGCTGGCCGCTTGTTCGTCCGTCACCGTAATCGAGTCGCCTTTGTTCTCGACGTGGATTCCCGCGCCGCCGGGCGCTTGGCCGACCGCGTCCGTCTCGAAGTCGTCCCGGATCGACAACGGCGGCGGATCGGGGACGATCTCCAGCGGCGGATAGGTTACCTCGCTGGCTTTGGCCACCCAGGCCGCTTCGCCGTACACGCCGGCCTTGCGGTAGTCGAACGGCTGAAAGCCCAGCTGGAGCGCGGGCGAATCGGCGGCCAGTTGGAAATCGCCTTGCTGCGGATCGGCGAACTTGGGATCGGCGACGATCGAACCCTGTTCGCGGCCTTTTTCTTGCCACGCTGCGAGCGTGTTGCCCACGAAATCCACCGGCTTGCCCGAGGCTTCCCAATAGCAGTTGTTGCCGCTGGTATGCCGCACGCGGTCCCACGGTCCCGAGAGCAGCACGCCGCTGTCCCAGTAGACGATGTTTCTTTCCAGCGTGAACGACAAATGCTCTTCGACCCGCGTGGCTTGTAGCTGATACAGCTTGCTGAACGCCAGGATGTTATTGCGCACAATGTTTTCCCGGCCGTAATGCTGATGAAAGCCGCCTGTCTTGACGCGGTACACCAGGTTGTTCTCGAACAGGATTCCCGTGCTGCCTTCGTCCGTGTACAAGCCCCAACCGCCGTAGGAATAGGCGTAGATATCGTGGAACACGTTGTTCTTCACGACCGTGCCTTCGGACGGTCCGAGCGTGTAGATCCCGCCCATGTCGCTCAGCAGGCCCCAGCCGATATGATGGACGCGGTTAAAGGCGATCGTATTCCGCTTGGCCAAACTCTCGGCGTAGCCCCACCGCCAGCCGGCGGAAATGCCGGAGTAGTACAAGTCGGCGATCTCGTTGTGGGTGACGGCGTTGTCCGAGCTGTGGCCGATCCACACGCCCACCGCACACGGAAAGATCCGGCCGCCGTGTCGGATGATGTTGTTGTCCACCGTGATATGGCTGGTCCGGTCCGCTTCGTTGGCCGGGATTCCGGCTTCGCCGATCCGCACGCCGCCAGCGCCAAAATCGTGCAAGTACGAACGCCGCAGCACGCAATCGCGACAGCCTTTGCGGAACCAAACCACGTACGTGCCGACGTGTCCGAATTCACAATCCTCGATCGTCACATGCCGAGCCCCGTCGGCCATCACCACGGCGTCGATCGGAGCCGCCGCCTGCGCCGGCTCAAAGCCGCCCGGCGGCGTCAACCACTGGGCGTGCTGAAACGTCAAGCCCTTGAGCGTCACGTGCTCGACGAACTTGTCCGCCGCGGCGTCTCCTTGAATCACCAGGAACTTGTCCGTCACCGGCGCGACGACGGAGACTTGCGTCATGTCTTCGCCGGGCAAAGGATAGTAGGACAGCGTCCCGTCGCGCGACAGAAACCATTCCCCGGGAGCGTCCAGCGCCGCGCGGTAATTCTCCAAGAGAAAGATGTTGTTCCGCCGCCACGGATTCCAGGATTTCATTCCTTCGCCGCTGGTGACCAGCGATCCCTGCTGCGGGTCGATGCGGTCCAGGAACCGGCGGGTGTTATCCCAGTTGTGATAGACCACCAGGTTGAGGTCGCGCAGATCTTCGAGTCCGACGTTGCCCAAGGCTTGCTCGAAATCCTCCGGACGCATGCGCAGCGTCTGGATGGCCTGCTTCGGTTTGCGCGGCGAGCCGCCGGCGTCCACGACGGTCTGCCGCACGTCCTGGATATGGTAGAAGAACTTGTTCGGACTGCGGGCTCGGGTCGCGCGGCGGCCGCCGACGAACAGCTGTTCAAAGTACCATTGCCCGGCAGCGACTTGGGGAACGTGCAGCGTCCACAGCCCATTTTCGGCCGGCTTCCAGCCGCTGAGCTGCCGCCCGCCGGAAAACACGGGCCGCGCTCCGGCGGTCGCCTGGTAGACCACCGCCGCCTGGGCCGTCCCGCTGTCGTCGGGCGTCAGCACCAGCGGTTCCGCGAGCGGGTACGAGCCGTCGGCGACGTGGATGCGGACCGTTTCTGTCAGCGGGCCTTGCGCTTTCAACCCGCGGACCGCGTCCCGAGCCCGTGTCAGACTGGCCCAAGGCTGGTCCGCCGTGCCGGGATGGGCATCATTGCCCGCCGGAGAAACGTAGAAATCGGCCGCCGTGGCGACCGAGGCCGACAGCAGAAGGATTCCGACCAGAATTGCTTTCATCGGGAACACCAGGAGGTTAGAGGAATGTTGGAGTGGGTCGCGAAGTTAGACGGCAGCCTATCTTTCTGAAGGTCGTCCTGCAAGCAGTGCAATTGCGCCCACCTCGATCAATCAATGCCATATAGCCCCGAAGCGGTTGCCGCACAGGAACGGAATGAATTCCGTTCTACGGCGAATGCTTGCTGTGGCGTTTGAGCAGGTCGATCTCTGGGCCGACTTGGCGCAGAATCGGCAGATCGACGGCGGCGGCGGTGCATTCGCGGCCCAAGATCAGGTGGGCAAAATCGGATTGGGTGAGCGCTTGGTCGTGCGCGGTTTTGGCCCGCGCCAGCTCGGAACCGTAACGGACAGCTTCGCCGGTTCCCGCGGCCGATTCTTTGGCCGCAGCGGCGGCGTGCAGCGCCGCCTGGGCTTTCTCCAGCGCCGCCGCGGCGGCCCGTGCGGCTTGCTGACTGCCGGACAAGCTGGAAGGCAGGCTCTCGCTCACCGCCGCTTGCCCGACCAACGTGTACAGTGCGTCCAGACGCCGAAGCACGCTGGAACGATCGTTCAAGTCGATCGGGGCGGCGGACGATGACGATGAACCAGCGGCGCAACCGGCTCCCCGCAATCGAGCCCGCCACGTGTCCAGGTCCTCCAAGTCGCGGCCCGGCTCGCGCTGGATCTCGACCTGCGCCGACTGCCGCACCGCGGGGACGCGCGCCAGTACGGAGATGCGGCCGTTGGCGGCGTATTGGTATTCGACCCGCACCTGTGTGCCCTGCGGCAGATCGGGCGGAAGATCCCGCACGATGCAATGCCCCAACGCGATACACTCTTCCGGACGATGGCTCTCGCCCTCGACAATCGCCACCACCACGTTCCGCTGGCCGTGGCGGGCGGTCTGAAAAGTCCGGGCCACCGAGCAGGGGATCGGCGTGTTCTTGGGAATGATCACGACGTTCTGGCGGCGCCGCGTCTTGGTGTTCATGCCCACCACGCCCAGGCTGTGCGAGTTGACATTCAGCAGTTCACAGCGGGCCAGACCCGCGGGCGCGCCTTGATTCGCCAGCATGGCCGCGTACAAGGCGGCTCCGTGCGCCACGGCTTCGTCCGGCGAGGCGGTCCGATCCGGCTCTTTGCCCGTCACCCGCTGCAACATTTCGGCGACCATCGGCATGCGGCTCGATCCGCCGACCAACAGCACGCGCTCGATATCGGACCACTGCAATCCGGCTTCGCGGACGACTTGCACGGTGGTGTTCTCGGTCCGCCGGAGCAGATCCCGGCCCAGTTCTTCGAACAGCTGGCGAGTCACTTCGATGCGCATGCGAATGCCGGCATGAACGACCATCACGACCGCCCGCTGACGTTCGGACAGCGTGTGCTTGGCCTCCTGGATATCCTGCCACAACTGGGCGGCGTCCTGCGCGTCGCTGCGCGGATCGAGGCCGTGCTCGGCCGCGAATTGTCCGGCCGCATGGTCGACCAGCCGTTCGTCAAAGTCCTTGCCTCCCAATCGCACGTCGCCGTCGGTGGCCAACGCGCGAAAGCGATGACCGCTGATCTCCAGGATCGTCACGTCGAACGTCCCGCCGCCCAAGTCGTAGACCAGCACGCGCCGCGGCTCCGCTTCGACCGCCCCTTGCACGGGATGAAAGAAGCCGTGCTGGTATCCGTAGGCCACGGCCGCCGCGGTGGGTTCGTTGATGATGTCCAGCACTTCCAGCCCGGCCAGGCGTCCGGCTTCCTGCGTCGCTTTGCGGCGCGTCTCGTCGAAAAATGCGGGGACGGTGATCACGGCTTGCCGCACCGGTCCCAACCGGCGCTCGGCGTCCTGCCGCAGGCGTTCGAGGATCAAGGCGCTGAAGACCTCGGGCGGCACGTCCACGCCGCGCACCTTGCGATGGTACACGCTGCTGCCCACGTCCCGCTTGAAGCATTCGGCAAAGGAATCCGGGTCCATGATCGAACCTCGCACGGCCTCGCGGCCCACGACGACGTCGTCCGCGTCGAACAGCAGGGCGCTGGCCGTCAGCAACTCGCCGGAACCGTTCGGCAACGTCGTGGGACGGCCGCTGTCGTCCAGGTACGCGACCACCGAATACGTTGTGCCCAAGTCGATGCCGACGGGCGGCTGTGCGGCTGTTGGTCCAGGCATTGGCAATCCGGAGTGTTCGTGAGCGTCAGAGATGCTTGATCTGGCCTTCGGTGAATTCGTAAACTTCGCGCAGCTGCCATTTGTGGCGGAAGGCGGCATCGACGTAAAACAACTCGACGCGATAGCCGGAACCGGCCAACTCGACGACGTGCCCGCGCCACCAGATCTTGAACCCTTTGTTGCTGACGCGGTTTCCCACCTCGAAAGCCCGCCAAGCCGGGGCAGGGTCTTCCGGCGGAGCGGGCCGCGGCCGGCGCGGCTGGCGCGGCGCCGACTGGCCGTAACTACGGGCGCCGGTGGCCAGCATGGCAGCAAAATCGAGCCAATTCTCCGGCGGTCTGGCCGACAATGCGGCGATCAGGTCACGGGTCGGATCCCATTGGGAATTGTGCAGCATCTCCTCGGCGCTCTGCTCCATGTCCCAGATTTTGCCAGCGTTCTCCCACTTCTTCTCGTCCGTCGCGACCTGGATGATCTGCAAGTCCATGTAATAGGCGACCATCTGGTCGTACAGGATCTTGTGGACCTGCTGGCCGCTGCCGAGCGCTTCGTCAAACCGGTATCCCTTGATGACCATACATGCCATGATCTCTTCCACGGCGACCGGGCGTTCCGGTTGACCGGAGGGAAACAGGTAGTCGAGCACTTCGTTCGACGTTACGTCGTCCAGCGATCGGGATTGCAGAAACTGGACGATATCCAACCGCAGCTGGGCGACAAACCGCCGGGCATCCATGTACCGTTTGACCGCCACGGCGTCGAATTCGCCTTGCCGATACGCGTCCTGGAATGTCCGATAGTCTTTCGCAAATTGCTCGCAAATCTTGTCGGCCGCCTGGTACATGTCGTACTGGGTGGCGGGACTGATTCGATTGCCGTTCCGCAGATCGGCCAGGGCCGAATCTCGGGCTTTCTCCAGCGTGGCGATCGGTTCTTGATAGAGCTTGTCACTGCCAATGACGGACGGCCAGTCGAGCGTCAGGGCGCCTCGTTTGACGTCGACGGTCATCGCCGAATGCAGCGGGCCTTTTTTCAGCCGCAATGTTTCAACCTGCACGCGATGAAAGACGCATTGACCGCCCACCGAGTGGCCGAGTTCCGTCAACCGGGCGAATTGGTCCTTGTATTGCTGATGGTTTACGGCCGCTTTGCCGCACACTTCCAGTAACGTGTTCAGCGCCCGCCCATTGACCACGGCCATCCGCGATTGGTCGGGAAATTCGAGCAGCACGCGCGTCGCCAGCAGCTTGGCCTTTTGCAGGCGTTTCATGCGGTGGCCGATGTCCGACTCTGGCAGCCGGCCGTAACGCGTGTCGTCGAAACCGGCGACCGCCCAGCTGCGCACGTCCTGTTCCTGCTGGTACTGCCTTTCCAGTTCTCGCGTTTTCTCAAGTTGCTCGAGGGCCGTCTTCCGCTCCTCCGCCTTCAGCTCGCCCTTCTTCTCCAGCGTTCGTCCGATCAACTGTTGGCGCAGGTTTTCCAGTTGCGACGAGGTGCTGGCCAGCCTCCTTTCGGTCTTCTCCAACTTGTTGCGAAGATAGTCGACCTCGCTGGGAGCCGAATCCGCCGCTTCCAGTTGCGGGCCGACCGCCGCCGGGCCTGCGGCCAGCAAAATCACGAGGAGGCACCAGAATGTTCGGCGTGTCATCGGCGGCCTCACGGCAACAGGGGTTCTAATTGGTCGCAGAGAATCGCATGACGATCTTCGGCGGAACCGCCGAGGACGCCGATCACCTTGCCTGCCGCGGTAAAAACGGGCGCCCCTTCCATACCGCGGGGCGCATCCTCCTCCAAGCGGAGCAGAGGAAGACCGCCGGTCGCTCCGGCCAGCGTCTCCAGACCGACGATGCGCACCAACAGCGACTGCAACCGGGGCGGTTCCAGCACGTTGAAGGGCACCAAGTCCGGCTCCGTTGTCAAGGCGTAGGCCACGACGGCCAGCGGCATCCCGGTCGCCGGTTTCTGCAAGGCCGACGCCAATTCCAGCTCGCAGTGCTTCGGAAGCGAAGCCTTCAGGGTGGCAACGCCCACGTTGTGCGCTCGGCTGGCCGGCGCGTTGGCCTGCCCCTTGTCAAACAACGGATGTACGATCAACTCGTCGACCGGTACGAAGCTGGGATTTTGGTCCCCGTAAGCGGCGAACACCGCTTGGCCTTTTTCCTGCATTTCGGCCAGCACGGCGATCGGTCCGGCCGTGCTGACAACCAGATTCGGTGCGGCCGCCCACCCACAGCACACGGGCAACTTCTGCCCCTCGATTTCTACCACCAGGTAGACCATCGCGTCGGCCACTTGGCTCTGGATGGCGCCCGGGTCCGGTGGCACGCTGGGCTTCTCGTTGGACTCCTTAGCGGATATCAGATCTTGGTCCCGGATGGCCGTGGCAGCGGTTGGCGAAGGGACGTCCTCGCTTTGCAGAGGATCCGGGTCAGGGATCGTCGAGGAATCGGGCTTGGGCTCGCGATCGTCGTCCGTGTCCTCGTCGGATTCTTCCGCCCCCGTCGCGGCAGACCCACTTACCGCCACCGGCGTCGCGGTGCGTGTGGGCCAGTATCCGAGGCCGAAAGCCAGGCCGAGCACGAACACAAACCCTGCAGCGAGGACCGCAGTTCGCGGCATTCCGACCGCCGCGGCGGCCGGTGGGCTTGGCAACTCCGCCGGTTGCGTCGGTTCCGGAGCAGATGCCGGCAATGGCGCCGGCGTCGTGTCGTGGCTGCGTGCGTTGTTCTCGATGCTGGTGGAAAACTCGCGCGCCGTAAAGATCGTAAACCGCAGATCCGGGCCATCTTCCGACACTCGGACCACGTCGCCGGACCGGAGCCGGCAATCCCGGCCGGCCATGATCGCCGTCTGGTTGACCAGCCACGATCCCGCGCCGTGGTTCTCGAATCTCCAGCCATCATCGTGGAATACCAAAACACCGCGCTTTCCACGGGCGCCGGGATCCAAATCGCCGTCGAAGCAGATGTCGCACGCGGCTGCATCGCCCACGACAATTCTGCTTGCATCGGTCGCCCAACGCCCGCCTTGCTGTGCGCCGGACAGGATCGCGATTTCCACTGGCATGGATACCACCTTGTGCTCGAACTTCCCAAACAGTCACAGCGGCATTGTACAATGTCCTTACTACCCGAACAAGGTAAAACGAAACGGGTTGTGCTTCGAGGAACCGGAAAGCATTTCAGGACACGTGGGACGAAGAAGGAAGAAACTGGACCGCTAATCTTCGCCAATCAACGCTAATGAAACACAATTCAGCAGATTTCGTCCGGATCTCGGGAACCGTTTGCGGTGATCAGACCTTGCGGCCAAACGCCGAAACCCAACGTCACCGCGAAGCGGTCAAACAACCCAGCCCGGGGTCGCGCAGCGCACCCTGGGTCTGCAAGGCGCGCGGTTCGCCGTACCCCGAAGGGGTTCGACAACTAGGCAGCGAGAGCGACGGTGTTGCTTTTGCCGGTTCTACCGGCCTGACCCATCCACCAAACTAAAGGCCAGGCGGAACCCGATGGCTGGGTTCCGGGTGACCGGCGCGACCCTGCTCCGGTTCGCCGACCGGCAGCGCCACGCGTCGTTATCCCATCCGCCGCCGCGAAACACGCGGTCCGAGCCCGCCGTGGGCCCCTGCGGATCATCCACCGAGATCGCCGCGTAGTCGCCGTACCAGTCCGAGCACCATTCCCATACGTTGCCGTGCGCGTCATACAAACCGAACCCATTCGCGCCATAAGAGGCCACCGCAGCCGGACGCTGCAGGTACGTTCCCTTGCCTGTCATGCCGTATGGAGAATTGCCATTGCAGTTCGCCTCCCGGCCGTTCAGCTCGGACCCCAAATGAAATGGCGTCGTCGTGCCCGCGCGGCACGAGTACTCCCACTCCGCCTCCGTCGGCAAACGATACGCTCGTCCGAATGCTTGCTCTGCCGACAACGTCGATAGCCTCCGACAGAATACCAACGCTTCCGCCCAAGATACCTGTTCGACCGGAAAACGGCTTGTATCCCGGCGTGACACCATGTCGCGGCCGCGGTTCGTTCGAGAAAACCAACTTGGATTGATCCCCATCACCCGGGCGTATTCGCCCTGTGTCACCTCGTAAACGCCCATATAGTACGGCTTGGTGATCCGCACGTGCTGTTGTGTTTCGTCGGCGCTGCGACCTGTCTCGCTATCCGGCGATCCCATCAGGAACTCCCCCGGCGGGATCAGGATCAGCTTCATCCCGATACTGTTGCTCACCTCCACCGGTTGACCCAAATGTCGCGACCACGCCGCCTGATGCTCTTTGGCCTGCGCTGCGTCGAACGGCGCTACCGCCAGCGGCGGTGACGCTGGTTTCGGAGGCGGAGTCACGCGAATCGTAAACCGTGCCTGGGCTTCCATCGCTGGCTCGCCGTTGTCTCGCACGCCGATCGTGACGGGCCACGCTCGTCCCGCGTGCGATTCCTCGGGCGTCCAATTGAAACGACGGCCCTCCGAATCGATTACGGCACCGGGCGGACCTTCAAGCAGGCTGATCGTCAATTCATTCGCCGGTGCGTCGTCGTCCCGAACCTCAATCAACACCGCCACTTCCTTGCCCGACTCGATCACTTGATCGGTAATCGGTACGATCGACGGTGCGGTGTTCACCTCGCGCACACCAATTCGAAACGACTCGCGCAGTTCTCGCGATTGCAGAACCAAAATCGTCTCGAGAACCGAAATCGTCGCCACCACCGTGATCGAGTACTCGCCCGGACCTTGCGATTCCTCCGGCGTCCAAATCACCATCCGCTGTGGCTCGTCGAATACCATCCCGGCCGGAAAACCCGGCTCCAAGTGGAATCGCAGCGCGACGAGCGGTTCATCGGAATCCACGTCCACCCGTACTTGGAACGGAACTCCTTCATCAATGATCTGATCGGGAATCGCCCGGATGCGGGGCGGGCGAGTGACAAGCGGTGCAGAAGACGCCGGGATAGGTTCGACAGTAGGTTCGGGAGCAGGTTCCAGAACGGCTTCGACAACGGATTCAGGAGCAGCCATGACAACGGGTTCGACGGTAGGTTCGGGAGCAGGTTCCTTAATTGGCTCGTAAATAGCGCCAGCACCGGAACGGCTGGCGCCGGTATCCACCGGGCGATGATTCGTTGACATGCCCACGGCAACAAGCAAGCCAACGATTGCGAGTCCGAGAGGAACGCCGACCGCCAAGCCGCGCAAGACGCCCAACGGTACTGGAAATCGGGGACCGGCCCACGCAACAAGCCGCTCGTCCAGCCAGCGGACGACATCACGGCTCACCCGGACGGGGTCAGCGGCCGTCGGTCGTTGGCTGGTCGCGGTTTGGAGCTTCACCAGCTTAGCCGCCGCGGCTGATGGGACCGGCGGAATGTCTACTTGCTGAACTACCGGCGCGGCAGCGAGCGGCGACGGCGCGGCTTGGGGCGTCGACGCTGCTTGTCGCTGGCGCAAGTCTCCGTCGTAGCGAGCTTTTTCCACCGGATCCATCAGGCACGATTGGGCGGCGGCCAGTTCGTTCAGGATCTTTTGGGACAGGATCTGGTTCGGACCCAATGCATACCGCCGCACATGAGCCGTCTGCCGCTCGGCCGCGTCGACAATCACTTCCAGATCGTCTTCGAAACGCTCCAAACCCAGCAGCCGATAATGATCGGCCGGCTGATGCTTGGGCGGAATGCCCAGCCAACGATGGTAGGGATCGAATTGGTCTGCCATCTGAGAGCCGTCACCGAGGTCGAAGGAACTGTGCTTCCTATGATTGTCGACTCGGCGACTTGATGCAAGGGTGCCGGACGATCATGGATCGTCAAGTGCTCAAGGACGTCGCGAGTGTAGGCAGCCCGTGTGGCAGGACATCCAGGTCCGGTCCTGGGCCGGATCTCAGGAACCGTTTGCGATGATCACACCTTACGGCCAGACCCCGAAATCCAACGTCACCGCGAAGCGGTCAAACAACCCAGCCCAGGGTCGCGCAGCGCACCCTGGGTCTGCAAGACGCGCGGTTCGCCGTACCCCGAAGGGGTTCGACACTAGGGGGCGAGAGCCACCGCGTTACGTGCGCCCAGGGCACGTCATGATCAGCCTCGATATACGACCCCTACGGGGGTAGTGTCGCCGTTTGCGATACCACACCCAGGGTGCGTTGCGCGACCCTGGGCTGAGTTGTCGAACGCCTTCGGCGTAGGTTGCTTGTGCCGGCTCTACCGGCCTGAACCATCCACCAAACTAAAGGCCAAGCGGAACCCGCGGTAGGAAGTCCGGCCGTCCGGCGTGCCCGTGTCCCGGCCCGCCGACCGGCAGCCCCGCGCGCCGATGGCCCAGCTGCCGCCGCGAACCACGCGGTACGAGCCCGCTGTAGGCCCCGGAGGATCATCCACCGGCGCCGCCACATAGTCGCCGTACCAATCTGAACACCACTCCACTACGTTCCCGTGCATCGGTAAACGATACACACGCCCCGACGACTGCTCAGACGATGATGCCGACAACTTTCGGCAGAATTCCACCGCTTCCCTCCAAGACACCCATTCCACGGGAAAACGACTCGTGTCCTGACCTGACACCTTGTCGCGGGAACGGCCCATTAGAGAAAAGTCACTTGGGTTCGTGCCCATCACCCGCTCGTATTCGCCTTGCGTTACCTCGTAAACGCCTAGGTAATACGGCTTGCTGACCCGCACCCGATGCAATGTCTCGCCGGCGTTCCGATCCATCTCGCTATCCGGCGATCCCATCAAAAACTCTCCCGGCGGAATCAGCATCAGGCTCATGCCAAGGCTGTTGGTCACCTCGACCGGCTGTCCCAAATGTCGCGACCAAGCCGCTTGATGCGCTTTCGCCTGGGCAGCGTCGAACGGCGCTACCGCCAGGGCCGGTGACGCGGATTTCGGAGGCGGGGTCACGCGAATCATAAACCGTGCCTGGGCTTCCAGCGGCGGCATGCCGTTGTCTCGAACGGCAACCGCGACCGGCCACGCTCGTTCCGCATGCGATTCGTCCGGCTTCCAATTGAAACGACGGCCCTCCGAATCGATTACGGCACCGGGCGGACCTTCCAGCAGGCCGATCGTCAAGTCATTCGCCGGTACGTCGTCCTCGCGCGGCTCGATCACCCGATCGGTAATCGGCACGATCGACGGTGCGGTGTTCACCTCGCGCACACCAATTCGAAACGACTCTCGCGGTTCTCGCGAGTCCACGCCCGAAAACGTCGCTACCACCGTGATCGAGTACTCGCCCGGACCTTGCGATTCCTCCGGCGTCCAAATCACCATCCGTTGCCGCTCGTCGAATATCATCCCGGCCGGAAAACCTGGCTCCAAATGGAATCGCAGCGAGTCGACCGGTTCATCGGAATCCACCTCCACTCGTACTTGGAACGGAACGCCTTCATCGATGATCTGATCGGGAATCGCCCGGATGCGGGGCGGGCGAGTGATAGGCGGTGGAGAAGACGCCGGGACAGGTTCGACGATAGGTTCGGGAGCAGGCTCGACAACGGGTTCGTCGGTAGGTTCGGCAGCAACAGCGCCAGCAGCGGGATGGCTGGCGCCGATATCCACCGGGCGATGGTTCGTTGACATGCCAACGGCAAGAAGCAAGCCGACGACTACGAGTCCGAGGGGAACGCCGACCGCCAGCCCGCGCAAGACGGTCAACGGCACTGGAAGTCGGGGGCCCGCCCACGCAACGAGCCGCTCGTCCAACCAGCGAACAACATTGCGGCTCAGCGGGACGGGGTGAGCGACTGTCGGAACTTGGCTGGCTGTGGTTTGGAGCTTCACCAGCTTAGCCGCCGGGGCTGATGGGACCGGCGGCATGTCTACTTGCGGAGCTGCCGGCGCGGCAGCGGACGGCGACGGCTCGGCTTGGGGCGTCGACGCGGTCTGCCGCTGGCGCAAGTCTCCGTCGTAGCGGGCTTTTTCGACTGGATCCATCAGGCACGACTGGGCGGTGGCCAGTTCGTTCAGGATCTTTTGCGACAGGATCTGGTTCGGACCCAATGCGTACCGCCGCACATGAGCCGCCTGCCGCTCGGCCGCGTCGACAATCACTTCCAGATCGTCTTCGAAACACTCCAAACCCAGCAGCCGATAATAATCGGCCGGCTGATGCTTGGGCGGAATGCCCAGCCAACGGTGGTAGGGATCGAAATGGTCTGCCATCTGGACGCCGTGAGGGAATTGCGATTAGCCACGCTCACTATGATTGCCGAATCGGCGCGTCCGTGCAAGCGTCGCAACCGAGCAATCTGGTCCGCCAACCGTGCCAGTGGGCTGTTGGTTTGATCCGGTGCGCCTCGGCCTCGCGGCAATCGGGGACAACTGCCCAATGCCGCTTACTTTGTAGCGGCACGGCGCGAGCCGTCCGGTATTACAGTCGAAAAACCGGGCGGCTCGCGCCGCTCCGCTAACAAGAACGCTTCCGAATGGTCCCAAAGTAAGCGGCATTGGACAACCGCCCGCCAACGGACATCTCCCTTCCTGGAGACGAACGTCGTGGAAGCCTGCCGTGGTATCGCTAACGCGCGACCAAAGCTATAATACGCGTTGCTGGCAGCACGGTACGTCGCCTCCGGATTGTGGGTGGCTTTGAATGCTAACGCGGTTAAAAGTCAACGGATTCAAGAATTTGGTTCACGTGGATGTGTCGTTTGGACCGTTCACCTGCATTGCCGGCGTCAATGGGGTGGGCAAGTCAAATCTGTTTGACGCGATCATGTTCTTGAGTGCGCTGGCCGACCGGCCGCTGATGGATGCGGCGCGCTGTATCCGGGATGAAAAGAACCGCTCGACGGAACTGACGAGCCTGTTCTTTCATGCCGGCGGTTCGTTGCGGGACGAGATGTCATTCGAGGCCGAGATGCTGATCTCGCCGGAAGGGACCGACGATCTGGGCCAGCGGGCGAAAGCCACGATCACTTTCTTGCGTTACAGCCTCGTCTTGGGCTACCGCCAGGGGGATGTCCAGCATCCCGAGCAATTGGTCGTGAAAAAGGAGGAACTCAAGCACATCAATGTCGGGGACGCGCACAAATTGCTGGGCTTCCAACATTCACGTGCGTGGCGCCAGTCGGTGGTCCAAGGGGCGCGGCGTGGGCCGCCGTTCATCTCGACCATCGAACGCGACAAAGCTGCGGCGGACGAAACGGCCATGCCCCGGATTCTCCTGCATCAGGACGCCGGTGGCGGCCGCCCCAGGGCGCACCTGGCCGAGATGCTGCCGCGGACCGTCTTGTCCACAACCAACGCGATCGAAAGCCCCACCGCGCTGCTGGCCCGCCGCGAAATGCAATCCTGGCGCCTGCTGCAGCTGGAGCCTTCTTCACTGCGAAACTCGGACTTTTTTAATTCCCCGTCTCATCTCGGGGCCGATGGTTCCCATCTGGCCTCGACCCTGCATCGTTTG
>Ga0366819_10035_pt2 | contig 72145 bp, 58 predicted proteins | sample TotcelFGM3001N15_FD_207091 | JGI IMG/M metagenome (GOLD analysis project Ga0366819, IMG submission 207091) | Enriched cells from coal bed in the Powder River Basin, Montana, United States - Total cells FGM rep3 HSBNCT.FGM.300.1.N15 ... | reverse complement strand
GCGGCCCAGAAGGACGGCGCGGCCCAGAAGGACGGCGCGGCCCAGAAGGACGGCGCGGCCCAGAAGGACGGCGCGGCCCAGAAGGACGGCGCGGCCCAGAAGGACGGCGCGGCTCAGAAGGACGGCGCGGCTCAGAAGCACGGTCGCCGACACGGTCATCGACACGTCCAGAAGTAAAACATGATTTTTCGATCGGATCGGGTCAAACCCGGTCAGATCGGTTAAATCAACGAGAACGACCAATTTCGTTCTCGTGGCTGTCGGACGCAACGCCTTCGCACCATTGCGGTGCGAGGGCGTTTTTTTGTTTAATAAGACCTTCCCCGTCGACTTGAGGGGCGATGGCTTGCTGAGTGCTTCACGAAACTCCGGACTTACTTCGACCGAACAAAGGAATTTGAGTATGACGCCACTCTTGTTCGCACTCGGCTTTGCCTTGTCGAGTCTCGCACAGGGAAAGGACGCTATTGCTGCGGACGAGGCCTCGTACCAAAGTGAGACTTATCAGAGGTGCTGGCGGGAGGAACTCATTTGGAAATTCGACGATTTGCCGACCAGAGGCGGCGTGCCGGAATCTCGTATACCGTATTCGGGTTATGACTACCCGGACAGCGCCGGCGGAACCATCTTCGCGACGCGAAAATATGACATCGCTTTTCATCAAGCCCGCAATTTGGCAACTGCGTTCGAAATGCACGATACGACAGCGATCACGGAGCCAACGATGGAACGGCGGGGGCCGTTGCGACTGCGTCGGATCCAAGTTGAACGGACGCCCGGTTGGCACGGCCACTGCAACGGGTGGACTGCCGCGGCAATCCGGCACGCCGAGCCGCAAACCAGCGTTCGGCGGGGCAGAGTGACGTTCACGCCGGCCGACATCAAAGCATTGCTTGCCGAGATCTATATGTACAATGCAGCGGATTTCCTGGGAGGCGACGAAACCGACGAAGCGATGAATCCTGGTCTTCTGCACGTGGGCGTGGCCAATTGGATCGGCCGGAGTCAACATCCCGTAGCCATGGATGCAACGTTGGGGCCGGAAGTGTGGAACTATCCGATCTATGCCTTTTCGACATCTTCGGCCAAGCGGCAGGGAGGGCGACAGGTCGAGGTCAGGCTGAATACGGCCTACGTAACCAGCACGAATCGCGAGTATGACAAGTCGCCGCGTCTGAAACGCATCAAGGCCTTTCACTATCTATTGGATTTGGACGAAGATGGAAAGATTACCGGCGGGCGGTACTATTCGGACAGTGCGCGCGTGGATATGCTTTGGATCCCACTCCGCGCGGCGCAAGGCGGCCAAGCAGGTAACGAGCGAGGCAATCCTCACTTGGACGTCGACGAAGTCCTTTCGTTATGGCGGGATTCCGTGCCTGAGGAATTACGGCAGAAGTGGGGCAATATCGACGAGGACCGGTCGCTCGCCGAGGTAAGCGAGGAGGACGATTTCGGTGATAGGCAGTCTGTCGGCGACGACTAGTGCCTCGTTAAAGCTCGGAAAGGAATGGCGTGGCCAACAACATGATTTTACCCGCGGCATATCGACCGACGCTCGATATTCGGAGCATCGAATCGGCAATCAAGGATATCAAAGATTATTTCGAACGGTGCTTGGCCGAAGCGCTGGTTCTGCAGCGAGTGACTGCGCCAATGTTTGTCCGTAGCGGCACGGGGATCAACGACGATCTGAACGGCGTCGAGCGGCCGGTCCGATTCTGCGTCAAGGAGGATGGCGAGGCGCCCGTCGAGATCGTCCAATCGCTGGCCAAGTGGAAACGGTTGGCGTTGGCTCGATATGGCTTTCGCTGCGACGAGGGCCTGTACACCGACATGAATGCGATTCGGCCTGACGAGACCTTGGACCAGATCCATTCGATTTACGTCGACCAATGGGACTGGGAGAAGATCATCCGACCGGAGGATCGCACGCTGGTAACGTTAAAGGCCGCCGTGGACGAGATCTACGGAGCCATTTGCCGTACCGAATTCCATCTTGCTTCGGAGCACGCAACGATCCGGCCGATTCTGCCGGAACGGATCAGTTTTATCACCGCGGAAGAGTTGTGTGCGCGATATCCTGACCTGCATCCAAGACAGCGCGAGCAACGGATCTGCGCCGAGAGGAAGGCGGTGTTTGTGATCGGGATCGGAGGCATCTTGCCGGACGGGCAGCCGCACGACGGACGCGCCCCGGACTACGATGACTGGACCACTCCGAACAGTGACGGCGGCTGCGGCCTCAACGGCGACATCCTGCTGTGGCATCCGGTGCTGGAGCGAGCATTCGAAATCTCCTCGATGGGGATCCGGGTCGATCCGGCGACCTTGCTGGCCCAACTGGAAATTCGCGGCCTGACGGACCGCGTGAATTTGCCGTTCCACCGCCAGTTGCTCGCTGGCGAGTTACCGCAAACGATGGGCGGTGGAATCGGCCAATCGCGGCTGTGCATGTTCTTTCTCCGCGCCGTCCATGTGGGCGAGGTGGCATGCGGCATCTGGCCCGAGGAAATGGTGCGGCAATGTCAGGCGGCGAATATCACGCTGCTCTGATGACGTGGGGTCGCGTGGGGTCGGGCGTTCAAATTCAAAATTGGGCGTTCCGAGGTTCTTTCAACATCATTTGTGTTTGCACGGCCAAATTTGAAATTTGAACGCCCGACCCCTGACAATTTCTGGCAGTCGCTCGGTAGAATACTCGGCTTACAGGAATGGCATTTCGGCCTAATTTGGTTGCGGCCCAAGCCGCTTGAGAAAGGACGTAAAGATGCGATTGATTCTGGTGGGTCCTCCGGGAGCTGGAAAAGGGACGCAGGCGGCGAGATTGATCGAGCGTTTGAGGGTGCCGCATCTGTCGACGGGCGACATGTTGCGTTTGGCCGTCAGGGAGGGCACGGAATTAGGAAAGAAAGCGGAGAATGCGATGAAATCCGGCGGGTTGGTGTCCGACGACTTGGTGATCCCCATCGTCGTCGAACGCATCCAGCAGGCAGATTGTGCCTCGGGGTTCATCCTCGACGGATTTCCGCGGACGCGTCCGCAGGCCGAAGCCTTGGATACGGCGCTGCGGGCCGCAGGCGTGGCATTGGATGCGGTCGCCGTGATCGAAGTGCCGGACGAATTCATCGTGGAACGAATCACCGGTCGCCGGCAGGATCCCGTGACCAATACGATTTACCACACGAAATTCAATCCACCGCCCGCCGAGATCGCCGGCCGCATCGTGCAGCGATCCGACGACACCGAGGATGCATGCCGGGCACGCTTGAAGAAATACCACGGCGAGACTGCTCCCATCGTGCCATTTTATGAGGCGCAGGGCCTGCTGCGGCGTGTGGACGGCGTGGGCGATCCGGGGGACGTTACTCGGCGGATGTTTGCTGCCTTGGCGTTGGATTAACCCGCCTCTTCATGTCGCTGGGACATTCCCGCGGGCGCTGTCGTCGTTACGGTCCGAAGAGTTGCTCCAGCTCTTCGGGGGTGGTGCCCAGCAGGGCGGCGGCATACTCCTCGTCGTCAAAGTAAGCGTCCCTTTCCCGCCCGCGTTCGATCCCCAGACTGGCTAGCAGGCGTTCTGCTTTTTCCTGAGGATAGCGTCGCTGGATACTCCGAAGCAAAGATAGAAAGTCGGGGTCGTCCAGCGCCGCGCCGACGTTTTCCCAACGTCCGATGGCGTGCCTCGGATTGTGCTGGAGGATCTTGTGTCTACAATAGCGGGAAATACGGAACAGATGCATTCTCGCAGCAATCGCCGCGGCAGCGAATAACAGGCGATCGCAAACGTGCGGTCGTCGGCGTTTTTCGCTCGCTCGGGCCAAGTGCAGGTACAAACCAAGGATGTCGATGGGTTCGGACATGACTCCTATCTTCCCCGGTTCTCCGTCCAATGCAAGATCCTCTGGTAGTTCTCCGCCTTCCTCCGGCTTGGGAATCGAGGAGTACCAGTGGCTGGTCAGTCCTGAAGCCGAACGTTGGCTGGAGATTGCCGCTGCCGCTGACGAGAAGTCGCTGGTCAAGACCACGCTGTCGCTGCGCAAGGAACTGGGCACGACCCGAACCCATTTGGTGGTCGCCCAGGCGGAACTGCGCCGCCGGGCAGGTATCAAGTTTCCCGATGCCCGCCGGATGTTCTTTACGCGGCAGTTGCTGGAACAGGCGACCGACGCTCAGATTGCGCGCTACAAAGCTCAGCGCTGGCCTGCGGCCGAACGTGTTGCGGACTTGTGCTGCGGCATAGGAGGCGATTTGATGGCGCTGGGCGGGCGCGGACCGGTCACGGGCGTCGACCGCGATCCGCTGGCGGTTGTTTTGGCGGTGGCAAATTGCGGGTTGTCTGGATTGACCAGTGCGCAAGTACAATGCGCGGATGCGTGCGACCAGAACATAGCGGAGTACGCCGCTTGGCACGTGGACCCCGACCGGCGTGTCGAAGGAAAGCGGAGGACGCGGATCGAATGCCACGATCCGGATTTGGACGCGATCGAACGATTGCTGGCCCAAAACGGGCACGCTGCGTTAAAACTCGCTCCGGCAGCCAGACTCCCGCAGCGTTGGAGCGAAGCGGCCGAGTTGGAATGGATCGGAAACCGCGGCGAATGTCGCCAGCAGATGGTTTGGTTCCAAGGGCTTGCGCGCGAACCCGGCAAGCGTTCGGCGACGGTCTTTGTGGCGGGGGCGAACGATCCCAGGACCATTCGCGGAGATGCTGGACTGGAGATTCCCGTCGCGGGCAGTCTGGGGCGCTACGTATTCGAGCCGCACGCGGCCGTTCTGGCTGCTGATTTGGCCGGAGTATTGGCCGGCCAGCATGCGCTGCAATGCGTTTCGTTGGGCATCCCGTACATGACGGGTGATCAGATCGTCCCGGATGCTGCCCTGGCATGTTTTGAAGTATCGGAGGTGCTGCCGTTGGATCCGAAGCATCTGCGCGAAGCGATTCGGCAACGGGCGATCGGTCATCTGGAAGTCAAGAAACGGGGCGTCAAGATCGATCCCGAGGAAGTTCGCAGACAGATCCATCCGCGCGGCGACAACCAAGCGACACTGATTATTACGCCTGTCAGGAATAAGATTGCAGCCATCCTAGCACAGCGCGTCGGCCCGGCTTGGAGCGGCGATCACACGGCAGCTGAAACAGTGGATGCCGAAACGATGGAGGACGAATGATCCGATGCGCTCGTGGGATCCGGTGCAGCTCGCGCTGCCATCGTGTCGTCAAGACGTTGGAATCGTAATTCCCATCGCCTGCATGAGCATTTTCATATCGTCCCAAGTATGGCGTTTCATCTCGGGAGCGCGGAGCAAATACGACGGATGGTACGTCACCACGACTCGACTCCCGCGATAGTCGTGGAATTTGCCACGCAATTGCCCCACGGGGCGCGTGCTTCGCAACAGCGTTTGTGCCGCGACGGCGCCCAGGCAGCAAATGAACTCGGGTTGGAGGATTTCCAGCTGACGCTCGAAAAACGTACGGCAATTGGCGATTTCATCCGGCAGAGGAGTGCGATTGCCGGGCGGGCGGCACTTGAGCACGTTCAAGATGAATACATCCTCTCGCTTCAGCGTGCAAGCCGCAATGATCTTGTTCAACAACTGGCCGGCGGCGCCGACAAAAGGCTCGCCTTGCCGGTCTTCGTCCGCTCCCGGCGCTTCGCCAAGGAAGCACAGCCGGGGGTGCGGATTGCCGGTGCCGAACACGGTTTGGGTGCGTGTTTCGGCCAATTCTGCACATCGGCGACATAAGGCGACCTCTTTGCGGAGGACGCTTAAGGCGGAAATCCGCTGGTCGGTCGTCAGCGATTCAGCGGGGCACGTTAGGGCGGCGGCTGGTCTAACGTGCGGCTTGACGCCTTCCGCCAGGCGCGCCGGCGCGGCCACCCGCGGCAACTCGCGGGGGGCTCCCTCCGGCACGTGCGGCCGATCCGGAGGCGGTTCCGCTACGATGGCTTCTTCCTGCACGATAGGAATTGCTGCTTGAGCCGTTCGGGCGATCTGTTGGACACCGCTGCGGTGAAGGCTTTCCAGTTTCTGACGCAGAATCGTCCGTGATCGCTGTAGGGCGTTTGGTCCTGGATTGGTTGTCATAGCGTTTTCCGAGGGTAGCAAGCCAAGGCCGATTCACAATATACTACGGTCTATTCAAACAAGCGATCCGCCTCGCGAGCGGGAAATCGCAAAATGGAAGGCGAGAACCGTTTAGGTTGACAGACCGCCGTCCACACGAAATGATTAAGGGCGGGCAACAAGGCGGAGACTTGAACGAGTCTGGCCCGTTTCGGCGGCTCCCGTCCCTATTTCCGTTACAAACCGGTGCGGGCGGTTATTTCCCGGAGAGAACCAATGTTTGAACGCAGGTACCTTAGGCTGGGATTGTTGATTGCGGCCTCCGTGATGATGGAGTTCGCGTTGCCCACAGCGTTGCGAGCGGCGGATGAAGGGGCCCCGGAGTATGACATCATGCCTCTCCAGCCATGGATGCTGGGTGACACGCCGCAGGACAAGAAACGAAGAAGTGACCTCGACATCCGGAAAGAAGCGATCCTACGCGGAACCGAGTCGTTCGAAGCGCAGGCAACAAAGGATTATCTTCAGACCTACTATACCCGATACTTTTTCGCCCTGCTTACTCATCCGAGAAACATCGGCGATTGGCCGAAAAATCGCGTTAGCTTGGCCCGTACTCTGGCGGCTCCCAACCTGCAGGAACCGCCGTTGCTGCAGGTGCATGATTACCTGGTGGAGCTGATCTATCAGACCATGCTTCCGCTGATCCGAGGCAACTACCATCCGGCCGTGCGGTGCAATGCCATGTTGCTGCTAGGCAGTCTCAATTCTCAAGATCCCGTATTCGTCGGGGACAAGAAGCGCCCGCCGGTCCCATTGATCCAATCGCTGAAAGTTATGCTGGACGAATTGTCGAACGCGCAACAAATTGACGGCGTCCGCGCCGCGGCGCTGGTAGGCATTCTGCGGCATGTCGAGATAGACCGCCAGTTGACCGAGGTATCCGGCGGCCAACAGCGACTGGTGGGTAACGCCGCCGAGCCGATGATTATCGATGCCATGATCAAGGTGCTGAACGAAAAGGAAAGTCCCGAAGGTCGCTCGCAATCCGGGCACGACTGGATGCGTCGGCGCGCCGCCGAAATTTTGGGTTATTTGGGAAGTCCCGGTCAGAACAACAGCGTGTTAACGGCTTTGGACGGGATACTGGCCGACAACAAGGCGCCCGTCACGCTTCGCTGCTCGTCAGCGGAAGCATTCGGACGGCTGCGGTTTCCCGCAAATGCTAAGGTCGCCGTTCCGGATGTCGCCAAGAAGCTGGCGACCGTAGCGGTATTCGCCTGTCAGAGAGAACTCCAACGTGTCGAGGACCAGGAGGCACGGGAGGCGAAAGCCGCATTGCCGCAGCCGGGCATGGGATCCGGCTATCCGAGCACCACCTATATGGATCCAATGTACAGCGGGATGTCGGAGATGATGCCCGGATACGGGATGCCTGGGGGCATGCCTTCGGGAATGCAGGCCGCCAAATTCAACCCGTTGGGCTATCGGATCTTGCTTACGCGCCGGCGAATCGCCCACGAAATGCTGTTGGTCAAACGCGGATTGTTAGGTCCCGATGCGACGTTAAAAGCCGGTCCGTCTGCGGCCGCCAAGACCAGTCCCTCGGCGCCTCCGCCAGCTCCCAAAGCTGGTTTAGCCGCATTGGTTCGGGCGGGAGCGGATCAGACCGCCATCGATAACGCCGTGAGTGGAATCGACGCCATCATCCGAGAGGTGGAGAAAAGCACGTTCAACGAGATGAAGCCGTTGGTGGCCGAAATCCGGGCGAAGGTGAGGCAATTGGAGGATCAATGCGGCATCGTCGTCGAACTGCCGGACGAACTGGTTCCCGGTGCGACACCGGATGCCCTGTTGTCGAATCCTTTGGACCTTCCGGAGGGGATGCCTGGGTTGGAAATGCCCGCGGGTGCCGGCGAACCACCGGCAGCCGAGCCGGCCGATCAGCCGGCCGATCAGCCGGCCGCGCCTGCTCCGGATGTCCCAACACCGGCCGTGCCCGTCCCTGCTGACGCGCCCGAGGCGAATGCCGGGGAAGCTCCCAAAACGTAAAGGTCTTTCCCCATTTCGCCGGTTCTGTCGGAACCGTCATGATGCGGTGGCACGTCACCCCGCTACCGCCTCGACGCTCAGCGGCAGGCGTTGAATTTCGTTGCGACCCGATTGAGGCAACCGGCGAGGCAACGGCTGGGCGACGCCGTTGGCGTCGATCGTGCGGCAGCACAATTCGTATCGGCCGGCCGCCGGCGCGCCGAGCAGCGCCGCCCAATGTGCGATGGCGTTTCGTAGCGGCCACGTCAGTGGCCGGCCGTCGGCATGGAATTGGGCGGGGACGGGCGGCAAGCGACCGTCGGGCAGGCCGCCGCCCCAATGCTCCGGCGGTGGCAGGATTTGGGCATCCTTCCAATCGGCGGCGATCAGATCGGGATCGTCGGAGGGCCACGGCGGATTCTTGGGCAGTAGGCAAACCTGTACCTTGCTCAAGCCCGATGCGCCGACCTGGGCCACGCCCGTGACGGCGGCCGCTTGGCCGGCGAGGATCGTCTGCGGGGCCTGCAGGAAACGAGCCAACGTCTTCATGGGGCTGTCCACATCGTTGTTCTGGCCGGCATAAGTATCGTTCGGGTTGGGATCATTGGTCAGCACTACGCGCTGCAACCATTTGATCGACTTGAATCCGTAGCCGTCTGGTACGACCAGCCGCACCGGGCCGCCGCGCTTAGACGTAAGCCAGTCGCCGTTCATTTTGTACGCCAAAATCACCGGCTGCTCGCCGGGCGGATCTTCGAGCACGCGGTTGACGGACAACGAACTCTGAAAACCAGGACCGGGCTTCGAAGCGTCGCTGTTATAGCCGTGGTACCAGACGCGGCGCAAATTGGCGGTTGGCCGCGTCATCCAGATCACGTCCCGCAATGGCACGCCCTCCCACAGTCCCATGCCGTTGATGTGGCTGACGTTCAAACAGGTCGCCACTTTCAGATACCGCACGGCGCAGCGTTTCGCCAAATCCATTAGCGCCTCCCAATCCAGCGCCGTGCCAAGTTCCTTGGACAACGGGCGTTCGATCCGCACGTTGCTGGCCGGATCCGTGATGACTTCCAATTGCCAGGTCTCACGTTCCAAGCCGACGGCGCGGCGCTGGTCCGCTGTCATCTCGTAGGGCGGCGGTTTGCCGCGTCCGCCACCCGCAAACCGGGATTCGGGCGTGAGATACTCGAGCTTTGCCATCGCTTCGGCCAGGAACCGATCGTGCTCGGCTCCCAGCGCGCCTTCTGGACTCAGCGTCAACCCGGCCATCGCCGCGGCGCCGATGTGCAAGAAGTAGCGTCGCGTGAGGTCGCGATGTTCTTCAAGAAACCGATCACGGTTGGTCATGGCACAGGCTCCGATGGTGAACAGGCATCTCCGCTTGCCGGCGAGGCATTCAAGGTAGTATGGCCGAAAGCAAACATCAAGCGGCCTTTAGCTTGATAGGCCTTCTGCGTGACGTCTTTCCTTTACTGGACATTGGCTGGCGCCTCCCGTAGACTGAACGACCACACTCAAGGCCGATGCCCGGCGGCAACGGTTCATTTACAAGGAGACTACCCATGCGTCGCTCGATTCGCTTACCCCGTCGCGACTTTTTGGCTACGATCGCCCTGCCGGCTTTGATCCCGTCGGGCGTGCTAGCCGCCGAGGGCAGGCCGGGGGCCAACGAGCGGCTGGTCGTCGGACACATCGGCGTGGGCGGAATGGGCAACGTCCACTTGGCGAATATGCTGCAGTTCCAGCAGGAGGGCAAGGCCCAGGTGGCGGCCGTGTGCGACGTGGACGAAGGACGGCTGGCCGCCGCCGTCAAACGCGCCGGGGCGGGAGTCGAACCCTGCCGCGACTATCGTTACCTGCTCGAGCGGGCCGACATCGACGCGGTGCTGATCGCCACACCCGACCACTGGCACGGCGTCCAGACGGTCCATGCCTGCCAGAGCGGCAAGCACGTGTACGTCGAAAAGCCGGCTTGCGTGACGATCGACGAAGGCCGGGCCATGGTCGCCGCGGCTCGCGAGCACAACCGGGCCGTGCAGGTCGGAGCGCAAGGCCGCACGGGTTGGGGCGCTTACTATACCTGCCGGGCGATTCGCAACGGGATCGTCGGCCGCGTCGACCGAGTCACCTGCTGGCACTACGAAAACCCCGTCGATGCGAACCCGGTCCCCGACAGCGAACCGCCGGCGCAGCTGGACTGGGACCTGTGGCTGGGCCCGCTGCGCTGGCGCCCGTATAACGCCCGCTACGCTCCGGGCGTGTTTCGCTGGCTGCTGGAATCGGGTGGAGGACAAATCCGGGACCGGGGCGCGCATCAGTTTAGCACCATCCTGTGGTGCATGGACGCCGACCGCCAGACGGCCTTTACCGTCGAGGCCACCGGCACCCCGCCGCAACGCGGGCTGTGGGACTGCCCGGTCAGGATGAAAGCCACCTACCAGTTTCAGAATCCCGACTGGACCTTGATCTGGGAGCAGCCGGGGGACAAGGTCGGCAAGACCGAATTCGGCAACGTCTTCTGGGGCGAGCGGGGGCGGCTGATTTTGGAGTGGGAAGGCGCGTATCGCGGGGCCGAACCGGAGGCGGTGAATTTCCAGGTTCCACCCGGCGGCTACGAACCTCCGCGGACGAACGAATACCCGGATTTCAACATGAACCACAAGGCTGACTGGCTTCGCGCCATCCGCGACGGCGATCACCGGCCGGCCGTCGATATCGAGATTGGCTACCGCACCGCCGCCTTGTGCGTGCTCGGCAACCTCTCCTACCTGCTCGGCCGCAAGCTAACGTGGGACGGAGAGCGAGTCGTCGGCGACGACCAAGCCAACCGTCTGCTGGCGCCGCCGCAACGTCATCCGTATCAGGTGTAAAGGTCGTTGGCGCTGCCGCAAGCGGCGCTCAATACGGCCCGCGGATCTCGGGGGCGATTTCTTGCTGGTACAACTCCAGCAACTGCTGATGGGTGGCATCGCCCAACGGCAACAGGTCGGTAGCGCCAGCGTTGCTTTCGGCCTGTGCAATTTTCGTCGCGCCCGGGATGACGGTGCTGACCGCGTCGTGATCCAGGATCCAGCGCAGCGCCAGTTGGGAGATAGCTTCGCCGCTGGCCGGATTCAGGATCGCTCTGACTTTCTCCGCCAATTCGACTCCCTTGTCGAACGGCAGGCCGGCGAACGTTTCGCCCACGTTAAAGACTTGGCCGTCGGCATTGTAATGGCGATGGTCTTGCGGCGAGAACTGATGGCCGGACTGGAATCGGCCGGTCAACAGGCCGCTGGCCAAGGGCACGCGCGCCAGAATTCCCACCTCGCGCTGGCGAGCCTGCGGCAACAGTTCTTCGGTCAGCTTCTGACGGAAGACATTGAAGATGACTTGTAGCGTCTCACAGCCTGGATGTGACAAGCATAGCCGAGCCTCTTCGACCGACTCGACACTGCATCCCCAATGTTGGATTAGGCCCTCGCGCTTCAGGGTTTCCAAGTGCTCGAAGACGTCGCCTCGCCGATACTCTTCGATCGGCAGGCAATGCCACTGCTGCAGGACGAGGGCGTCTACGCCCAGATTGCGCAACGACTGTTCGGTCGCTTGACGGGCCATTTCCAGCGTGATTCGCTCCGGCCACCGGAGCCCTAGATCAACCCAGATCTTGCGGCCCAGTTTTGTGGCCACGTAGATCTTATGATCGGTCTGGGCCAGGAATTTGCCGATGATCCGCTCGCTGACGCCGCTTCCATACACATCGGCGGTGTCCAGGAAATTCACGCCCAAATCGGCCGAGCGGCGAAGAATCTCGAAAGCGTCGTCATCGGCGATTTGCCCCCAGTCGGCGCCTCCTAATTGCCAAGTTCCCAATCCGACTTCGGAGACTTGAATGCCCGTCTTGCCCAGTTTGCGGTATTTCATGACTCTGGCTCCTTTTCATATTTCGCTTAGCCTACCCGTTGCCAGCCGCAAGCGAAAGTCGCCCCCACCTTGATCTGCCTTTGAAGTTCTTCGAACGAACACCCCTGCAAAGTGGACCGAAATTGATCCGAGTCAAAGGCCCGAAGCTCGCGGTGGGTGTAAGATGACGAAAGCAGGGACCCTGAAAAATGTCTGGAGGATTGTACATGCTGACTATGCGAAAAATCGTTCATATCGATCAGGAAAAGTGTGACGGCTGCGGGCAATGCGTGCCATCGTGTGCCGAAGGGGCCATTCGGATTGTGAACGGCAAAGCGCGCTTGGTCTCCGACGTGGTTTGCGACGGCTTGGGAGCCTGCCTGGGACACTGTCCGCAAGACGCGATTTCGATCATCGAACGCGAAGCGTCGCCATTCGACGAGCACGCGATGCACGCGCATGTCGCCGCATTGCGGGAATGCGAGTCCACCCGGGATAGAACGGGCGGCTGTCCAGGTGCGGCGGTCAAGAGCTTGCGTTTGAACGTCTTATCCGGCGGCACCTCGCCGCGGGCTGTGCCAGGCGGTGCCGCGCCGCCGGGCGGCCCTGCGAGTCGCTTGGCCAACTGGCCGCTGCAATTGCCGTTGGTGCCTCCCCACGCACCGTTCCTGCGCGAAGCAGACTTGCTGCTGGTGGCCGATTGCGTGCCTGCCGCCCATCCGAATTTTCACGGCCGCTTTCTGAACGGACGGCCGATGCTCATGGCATGTCCCAAGCTGGACAATGCGGCGGCACACGTCCAAAAACTGGCGCAGATCATCCGCGCGTCGGGCTTGCGAAGCATCACCGTGCTGCACATGGAAGTCCCGTGCTGCACGGGCCTGTTGCGAATCGCCGAGGCGGCGGTGACATCGGCGGGCACGCACGTGCCGATTCACCATGTGACCATCGCGCTTGACGGTCACGAGTTGACGGCCACGAGTTGAATCCACCGAGCGTGGCACGGCGTGCTCGTTGGCCGTGTCATCCACCTCGGTATTTGCCGGCAAGCAATGCCACGCAGACGCGGCACTAGCACCAAACGGTTTTTCGCCGCTTGGGCGTCAAGGATGAGTTGACACACTAGCCCGACGCACAAGCGAGGAAGAGCCGTGATTCCCTTGCTCGCGCGTTTTGAAGTTGCGCATTTTTGGGGCCGGAATTCTGGCCGAAGGCCACATTCACCGTAGCCTGGGGCAACGCCCTAGGGACACGGGCGAGCATCCGTTGTTTGGCCGAAGGCCATATTCACCGTGCTGCGTAGGGCAAGGTGAGTATGGCCTTCGGCCAAATAGGCCGGACGACACCCTGTCCCTAGGGCGTTGCCCCAGGCTACGATGGGAGCAGGCCTTCGGCCAAACACGACCGGACCGCCGAATGCGCAACTTCAAAACTCGCGAGTTGGGCTAGTGTGCCTTCTCAAACTGAACGGAAAACCGCTCGGCAACCGTTTAGTGCTAGTTGCCGATGCTGGGCGGGTTGCTGGCCAAGAAGTCGCGGGGCCCGCGCAACGTATAGTAAGGATAAGCGTTCGTGCCTGTGGGCGGGCCGGAGGGCCCAAATTCCGGCGCCTGGTGACGCCAGCCTTGGGTCGCGTGGACTTCTTGTGCGATGGGACCGCCCGACAAGGCGCCGAGCACTCCCCCACAACCGCTGCCGCAGCTGCCACAGCCACCTTGACCGGCCGACGGTCTTGTGTTTCGATGTAGGCATCCGGGGGCGGCGGAGACCAAGACCAGAACTGCGATTAGCAAGAATGTGCGTTTCATACGGGCGTATTCCTTCGAGACTGGGTCGATGCGTCATCAAAATTATCATCGGCGCTACAACCCGAAGAATCCAACAAATCGTTAGGAGCGCCTCGGAGTTCACGGGTGTTTCAAATCAAAATTTGCGGCGTTACCAATCCGGAGGATGCGCTGTGTTGCAGCGAGGCGGGCGCCGATGCCATCGGCCTGAACTTCTATCCGTCCAGTCCCCGCTACGTCAGCCTCGAAATGGCGCGGCAGATCGCACGAGGCCTGCCATCCAGTGTTTCTAAAGTGGGGGTATTCGTGAACGCCACACTTGACGACATGCTGCGGACGTGCGAGGAAGTGGGATTGAACGCCGTTCAATTGCATGGGGACGAGGTGCCGCAGATGTTCGCGCGATTGGCGGCTCGGCGGTCGATTAAGGCGTTCCGGTGCGCCGGCCACGATTCCCGTCCGGTCCTCGAGTTCCTCCGCCAATGCGATGGCTTAGGGTGCCGTCCCTGCGCAGTGTTGATCGACGCCAGTTCGCCGGACGCTTACGGAGGAACAGGTCAGACGGCCGATTGGCCTTTGGTCCGCGCTCTGTCCGGCATGTTGCCGGGCACCCCGATCATCTTGGCTGGCGGACTGCGCCCCGATAACGTCGCCGCCGCGATCGAAGCAACTCGCCCCGCCGCCGTCGACACTGCCAGCGGCGTGGAATTGAGTCCGGGCCTCAAGGATTTAGGGCTCGTCGGCGCATTTGTTCGCAACGCCCGCGAGGCTTTCGCGCGGTTGCCGCGGGCAGAACGCCGGACATAAACCCATTCTCAGCCCCGTTACCGTCCGGACCTGGCCTTGCGAACAGTTGTTCGTCCGTCTCGTGCGCGATCCCCCCTCTTGGGCAATCCGGTAGTTGTCGCCAGCGCGTCCAGCGTCTATCATACCGCACGCGGCTGAAGGTTTTTACCAGGGCCCTTACGAGAGGCAAGAGAAAAGATGCGTGCAGCAGACCAGAGGCGTAAATTTGTCGTCAAGGACATCCAGCTGGCCGATCTTGGCCGCCGTGAGATCGGGATGGCGGAGCATGAGATGCCGGGGCTCATGGCGACTCGCCGGAAGTACGGAGCCCAGAAGCCGCTGGGCGGCGCCCGGATCATGGGGTCTCTGCATATGACCCTGCAAACCGCGGTGCTGATCGAGACCTTGCAAGAGCTGGGGGCGGATGTCCGTTGGGCGTCTTGCAATATTTTCTCCACCCAGGACCAAGCCGCGGCGGCGATCGCGGCGACGGGAACGCCCGTCTTCGCGTTCAAAGGCGAATCCCTGGAAGAGTATTGGGACTTGACCAAAGAGGCTCTCACGTGGCCGGACGGCGGCGGTCCGAACCTGATCGTCGACGACGGCGGCGACGCGACGCTGTTGATTCATCGCGGCTACTATGCCGAGGAGAATCCCGCCCTGCTGGACGAGCCGACGGACAACAAGGAACTGGCGATCGTCAACCGTGTCTTGCGGCAAAGCCTGCAGGCCGATCCGAGCTTCTTTCATCGGCTGGTGGGTCAATGGAAAGGCGTGTCCGAAGAAACCACCACGGGCGTCCGCCGATTGTACCAGATGATGGAACGGGGCGAGTTGCTGGTACCCGCGATCAACGTCAACGACTCGGTCACCAAGTCCAAGTTTGACAATATCTATGGTTGTCGCCATTCGCTGATCGACGGCCTGAACCGCGCGATGGACGTCATGATCGCCGGCAAGGTGGCGATGGTCTGCGGCTATGGCGACGTCGGCAAGGGCTCTGCCGAATCCCTCCAGGGACAGCGGGCGCAGGTGTGGGTCTCGGAGATCGACCCGATCTGCGCGCTCCAAGCGCTCATGGCCGGCTACAAAGTGACCACGGTCGAGGAGGCGCTGCCGTACGCCGACATCTATATCACGGCGACCGGCAGCTGCGACGTGATCACCATCCAGCACATGGCTCGCATGAAAGATCAAGCCGTCGTGTGCAACATCGGGCACTTTGACAACGAGATCGACGTGGCCGGCTTGGAAGCCTATCCGGGCATCCGGCGGACGCGGATCAAGCCCGAGGTGGATGCGTACACTTTTCCGGACGGTCATACCGTCTATATCCTGGCCGAAGGGCGCCTCGTAAACCTCGGCTGCGCCACCGGGCATCCCAGCTTTGTCATGTCCAACAGCTTCACCAACCAAACGCTGGCCCAAATCGATCTGTGGACCAACAATCACAAAGTCGGCGTGTACCGCCTGGACAAGCGATTGGATGAAGAAGTCGCCCGTTTGCACCTGGAGCATCTGGGCGCCAAGCTCACTCGCTTGAGTGATCATCAATCTGAGTACCTCGGCATTCCGGTCGAGGGACCCTTCAAGCCCGAACACTACCGGTATTGATCTTTCCGTCTGTCCGCCGCAGTCGAAGTGGAAACCTGCCATGCCCGAGATTCAACCTTTCCGCGCTTTGCGTTATGACGCGGGTCACGTTGGAGCGCTGAGCGACGTGGTCGCTCCGCCCTATGACGTCATCAACGCCAGTCTCCAGGACCAGCTATACCAGAAGCACCCGGCCAACGTCATTCGATTGATCCTGAATCGCGACGAGCCGGGCGACGACGACGCGCATAATCGCTATACGCGAGCAGCTCGATTTCTGAAGAACTGGCGCAGCGAAGGTGTGCTGCAACTCGATCCGGACCCGGCTCTGTACGTCTATCACCAGATCTTCGACGAGGCGGGCCGGACCCTGACGCGGCGCGGGTTTATGGCTCGCATTCGGCTCGAACGGTTCGGCGAAGGCAAGATCTATCCGCACGAAGAAACGCACGCCTCGGCCAAGGCGGATCGCTTCAAGTTGACCGTCGCGTGCCGAGCCAACCTCAGCCAGATCTTCGGCCTGTACCCCGACGAAGGCAACGCGGCCCAGGAAATCCTCGAACGAGCGATCGAGGAAAAAACGCCGCTCGAGGCCGTGGATCACTTGGGAGTGATCCACCGTATGTGGCCGGTCAGCGACGTGCGCGTCATCGGCGAAGTGGCGGCCGCTCTGGCGGCGCGGCCGATGTTCATCGCCGACGGCCACCATCGGTACGAGACGGCTTGCAATTACCGCGACCATCTTGCTGCCGGTCAAACGCTGTCCGCCAGCCACCCGGCCAACTTCGTCCTGGGCATGTGCGTCAGCATGAGCGACCCCGGCATGATCGTCCTGCCGACGCATCGCCTGTTCCGGGGGCTGCCCGATTGGACCAGCTCGCAGCTGGTCCAGCGCCTGGGCGACTGCTTTGAGACCTCGCTCGTCGGTCGAGGGCCCGAGGCGGCTGGCGGCGTGTGGGAGAACATCGAACTGGAAGACGAACAAGGTATCCTGGGGTTCTACACGGCTGCCGACCAACAGTGGGTGCTGGCCCGAATCACGCCCGCGGGACAATCTCGAATGGCTGCGGTCGCGGCCGACCATGGAAGCGATTGGCAGCAATTGGGCGTCAGTATTCTCCATCGACTGGTGATTGAAACCCTGCTGGACGCCAAGCAATTGCCCAAAGCGGAATACGTTCACCTGGTCGACGAATTGGTCGACTTCTTGCAGTGCGGTGACGAGCCCGGCAAACCGTTCCCGCTGGCCGCATTGGTCATGCCCGCCACCGTCGAGCATGTGCGCAGAATCAGCGAAAGCCAGGAACGCATGCCTGCCAAGAGCACGTACTTCTATCCCAAACTGCTCAGCGGCCTCGTCATCAATCCGCTTGAATAGCTTCTGCGTGCCGTTTCACGTGAAACGGTTTGCATAAACTTGGTCAGCTGGCGGGGTGGCGCGTTTCACGTGAAACAGGCAAGGGTTAGCATTTGTTTCGTTTCACGTGGAACGAGCCGGAACTGCCATTCCCGATTTCGGCACGGATTGGTTACAATCGCCGCCGCGGGAGGAATCTTGGGATCGGCCCGCACTCGTCAAGGAGGACGAGCAATTGGGACGGATCTTGTGTGTCGCCAATCAGAAGGGCGGAGTTGGCAAGACGACCACCGCCGTGAACTTGGCCGTCGCTTTGGCCAAGTCGGGCGGTCGTACGTTATTGGTCGACTTGGACCCGCAGTGCAACGCCACGACCGGGTTGAATCACCAGCCGGCGGAACGTCATGCGCTGGTGCTCGACCAGCCGCTGCACGATTCGGTCTGCGCGACCGCGGTACCCTTTCTTCAGTTGTTGCCTGGCAGCCGCAGTTTTCGCGACGTGGAACAGTTGTCCAAGGACAATCGGCAAACGGCTCAGACCTTGGGCCGGCATCTGGCGGTCAACACGAATGCGTACGACTTCGTTCTGATCGACTGTCCGCCGTCGCTGGGCGATTTGACGCAAGCGGCGTTGGCGGCTTCGACCGAGGTGTTGATGCCTATCCAGTGCGAGTACTTCGCCATGGAAGGCCTGACGCAGATGATCCAAGTGATCAAGAAGGTGATGCAGAACCAGCCGGGACGGTTGGAATTCGGCGGGATTCTGCTGACTATGTTTGATCCGCGGTTGGAACTGACTTTCGAGGTCGAAGCCGAGGTTCGGGACTTCTTCGGCGATATTGTTTTCGACACCGTCATCCCGCGCGACGTGGCGGTTTCCGAGGCGCCCAGTCACGGCCTGTCGGTGCTGGATTATGCGCCCCGTTCGCCCGGTACGCGAGCTTACATCGAACTGTGCATGGAGGTATTGGATCATGAGCAAGGATCGTCGCTTGGGTAGAGGGCTGGCCGCGTTGCTGGGGACCCCGTTGGATGAAGCCGAGTCCACGGCTGTTCCGACCGGCACGTGGCAGACCGGCGAGACTTCCCTGGAGGATAACGCTTCGGCGATGGCGCCCGAGCCGTCGGGCGGTTCGGGAATCGTGCAACTGCGGCTGGACGAAATCGACGGCAATCCGTTCCAGCCCCGGCGGGACTTCACGGAGCCCGAAATCGCGTCCCTGGCGGAGAGCCTGAAAGAACACGACCTGTTGCAGCCGGTGTTGGTCCGTCGCGCGGGCCAGCGGTACCAGCTGATCTCCGGCGAGCGGCGTCTGCGAGCGGCGATGCAAGCGGGCTGGACACAGATCCCGGCCCAGGTGCGCGAAGCCGACGATCGGCTGGTGGCCGAATTGGCGATCGTCGAGAACCTGCATCGCAAAGATCTGAATCCGATCGAAAAGGCGTTGTCTTTCAAACGCTACCTGGAAGAGCATGGCTGTTCCCAAGAGGACCTGGCCCGCCGGCTCAAGATCGATCGTTCGACCATCGCCAACCTGATGCGGCTGCTGGAACTGCCGGAAGCGGTGCTGGACGGTCTGCGCCGAGGCGAGATTTCGGCCGGACATGCCCGTGCCTTGCTGCCTTTGGGAGACGAAGCCGAGCAGGTCGAAATGTGCGGGCGCATCCGGCAAGAGGGCCTGAGCGTTCGCGCGGTCGAAGCGGAAGTCCAGGCGAAGATCCACCAAGAGGACGGCGCCGTGCTGAACGTCGTGGGCGGTAGCGAATCGGCGCCGCAGAAACGGACGAGCAGCGACCAAGTCGCCTCTTTGGAGCAAGAGTTGCGGAGGGCGTTGGGAGCCAAAGTCAGCATCCAGCAGGCGGCGCGAGGCCGAGGCAAGATTGTGATCCATTTCAGCGACCACGATGAATTCGATCGAATCTTCGGGCATCTGACGGACAGCGGCAGCGAACGGAGTCGCCTGGCCGGTTAGCCCGACGCTCCAAGATCCACCGTGCTGGCGGTTTTCTTTGGCTCCTGCTGGCATTCTGCTATGTGGAACCGTAGAATTTTGGACATGCGGATGGCGGAACCTTGCCCGTCTTCCTCGTTCGCCATCCGACGTATTCGGCAGTTCATTTAGTTCTGACGTCTACCGTTGCCTAAGGTAACGAAGCAGAGGCAGTTTTCTTCCTGAGGATTCCTTATCCATTCCAAGGAGCGTACTATGAGCCTGGGGTTTTCGGCGCGGCGGGGCTTCACCCTCGTCGAATTATTAGTGGTCATCGCCATCATCGGAATCTTGGTCGCCCTGCTGCTGCCGGCCATCCAGGCGGCCCGTGAAGCGGCTCGGCGGTCCCAATGTGCAAACAACTTGAAACAGATCGGCTTGGCCCTTCACAACTTTCACGACACCTACCAGCGGTTGCCTCCCGGCGGGTCGATCGATCAAAGACCGTTCGGCGAGCATCCTGGCGGCGGGGCGGCGTGGGGAGCCTCTTGGATCGCTCACATCCTGCCCAACGTCGAGCAAGGGGCGCTTTCCCAACAGTTGATTTTCCGAGGCAATTCCGGCTGGGATTATCAAGACCCTCCCGGCGTTCGCCCTAATAATCAAGCCATCAGCAACGTGAGTCTGCCTTCGTTCTATTGCCCTTCGTCGCCGCTGCCGGTCACGGCGCTCAGCCCGCCCCCGGGCAGTTCCAACGTTCAGTTGGTCACTTACGTTGGGATCTCTGGTGCGATCAACGGGCTGATTCCCAACTATACCGAGAGCCGGACGAATAATGGAAATCCGGCCGTACCTCAATGTTGTTCCGGCGGCCGAGTCAGTGCCGGCGGCGTCTTGTTCCCCAACGGGCAAGTCGGTTTTCGTCACATCACCGACGGCACCAGCAACGTTGCCGCGGTCAGCGAGCACGCAGATTTCCTGATCACTCAAAACGGAGCCAAAGCTCCTTGGGGCGCAGGGCATTGGCATGGCTGGCTGATCGGATGCGGCAGTTCGGGAATCCCGCCCAACTACGGATCCGGCAACGACGCGCGCACTTTCCAGCAGACGACGATCCGTTATCCGATCAACCGCAAAGACGGTTGGCCCGATGCAGGCGACTGTGGAAACCTGGGCGTTTGCCAGAGTCTGGGCGTCAACATCCCGCTGAACTCCGCCCACCCCGGCGGAGTCCACATCGTGCTGTGTGACGCCTCCGTCCGCTTTGTCGCCGACTCGATGGCCCTAGATCTCTTGGCCAAGCTTGCGACCCGCGACGATGGCCAGACCATCGAGTCGTACTAAATTCTGAATTCTGAGAGGCGGTGAACGATGTTGCAGCGGTTCTCGTGGCAGATCGGAATAGTGGGACTGATTATGATTTCGGGCTGTAAGGCAGCGGAGGATCCAACCTACCCTGTCCGCGGTTCGGTGACGTTTGACGGCACACCGATCGCGGACGGCCAAATCTACTTTATGGACAAGGGCACGGCCGTCTTGAATGTCGCCTTGCCAATTCGGAACGGGAAATACGAGGGCCTCGTCAAGGCGGGCATCTGGCGGGTCGAGATCCACGCGTATCGAGATGCGGGAATGCAATCGCCCATGCCCGGCATGCCCCCCGAGCCTGTGCGGATTGACTACATCCCGCCGAAGTACGGCAGCGAAAGCGATTTGACCGCGACCGTCGCAGCGGACGGCGGCAGCAACGAGTTCAATTTCGATTTGAAATCGGCCCCGACCGTGGACAGCCCGGAATAACCCCCGTTGTGCGGAGTGCAGCCGGAAGATGTGCCCACCAGAACGATGGCGATCGCGCGGCGGGGAGTAAACGTTCCTCGATCGCAGAAAGAAATTTAGGGCAACGGAATCTTCGGCCATTCGCTTGCCCGCCATTCGCTTGCCCGCCATTCGCTTGCCCGCCATTCGCTTGCCCCCATTCGCTTGCCCGTTGTTTTTCACCTGCCGCGCTGCCTCAATGTCCGGTGACCACCTTGCCGCCTGCCCCGAGTTTGATGCGGAACAATGAGTTCTGGCGTTCCCGTTTTCCCGCCCCGGTGCCCCGGATTCCGCTCCATTGGCGGTTTTGGGTAGCAATTCAGGCGATGCGACCGTCGTAAACGGATTTTGCCCGATTGCATCCATCGTCACGAGCGACTAACATTTCCCATCGACGTGTATTCCGGCAACGGCAAGTTCCGTTTCCGGAATCCAATGTTTTGGGGTCACCCCCCACGGGGCGTAGCGCAGTCTGGCTAGCGCGCCTGCTTTGGGAGCAGGAGGTCGAGAGTTCGAATCTCTCCGCCCCGACTGGACGAATTCCTCGGAAACCCTTGAGAACGCGCATGTCCGCGGCGCGGCAAACACCTTTTGCTCGGTCTGCCGGGCGTCGTCGTACAACGCGCGCCAGGTCGGTTGCAGGAACTCGAAGTTGGAGGGCATCGTGTGGGGCCTCGTTGCTACGTGTCTTCCGGAAACATGATATTCCCCGGACGGACATCCCGATAGTAGATCCCGATTTTATCCAAGTCGTACAACGCGGAGCGGATTTCGGGCCAGCGGTCGCCGAACCACTCGATCTGCTGTTCTTCCCATTCCGCCATCACCTCCGGACTAAAGTCGGGCGGGTGATTGAGGTAGGACTTCGCGAAATCGAGCAGGAAAGGAGGGGCTACGATACCCATTTCGATTACCAACCAACGGTCGTCCTGGTCTATCAAACGCGGGATCTCGAAGCGGCCGACTTGGAAGATGGCCAGCGCTTTCAAACGGCGATAACAGTCCCGTTCTCGCTCGTAATTGGATTCCCGCTCGAATACCTTGACCGCTGATTTTCGGCTGGTTTTCCATACTCGCCCATCGGTTCCGCACCCAACCGGATTATCAAACACGATTGAAATGCCGCGCGATTTTGCGTAAGCTACGGCTTGGGTTTCGAGTTTGGAAAGCAGGTCATCCATGATTTGTGCGGCGAAAACAGCTCATTCCGCCAAAGTGCGTTTGCGTTTGCTCGTCAACGGCGACGATCTCGAGGTCGCCCAGGTCGGTGACGGCTTCTGTGTACTTCGCGAGGTTCGCCCCCATGCTGCCGGCGATGCCCAGTTGACCATTAGCATCGATGACCATACCGAGACGCATAACGTATTCCTCTGCCACGGCATCGCAGCCGATTCGCGCGAAGTGGCGTTCTTCTGATTCCACCCTGCAGTGTTTCGTCCGGGGAACAAGCCACGCGTCAGTCGGGCGGCGAAGACTCTCCGCGGCGCTTGCCGACCGTCGTCGTGCAGCGCACACCAGTTCGATTGCAACAAAGCCAATTCTGCTAGCAGGGCACATTCTGGGTAGGATTTGGGGTCGGGCGTTCAAAATTCAATTTTGGCCGACCACGGCTTGGCTCGATGGTTGGACTCTCTATCGGCCAAAATTGAATTTTGAACGCCCGACCCCCTAAGCCTTGTCATTCCGCCGCTTCGTACAGACTCGCTTTCAGCTCCCGGGTGGCATCCAAAACGTGTCATGATCGCCGAACAGTTTAACGATTTCCAGCGGCGCAACAAAGTGGTTTAGTGGCTGGGAAGCTGGCTGCTCTTGATCGGGGCTGTCCCAGAGTTCGCGATAGGCGTTGACGTAGCTCGCCGTCCCGACCGGGTCGATCTCCCAGTAGTGGCGGCACAACCGACGATAAAGGAGCAATGCCGGTTCATAGCAGCAATGGTCCAACAGTCGATCCAGCGTGTGCTCGATGTGTCGCACGTCACGGCTCCGCGATCGCAGGATGCCTTCCACGATGGGCGTCAATTGCTCGACCGCCAGTCGATGCAGAGATTGTAGCCCGACAGCCTGCTCTTTCACAGAACTTAACAGTTCGTCGTAGTCGTTCATGGTTAGTTGACCTCGTTGTTGCGGTAGCAGGCACATTCCAATCGCCGTAGCAGAAGGCGAAGGTGCGAGGGTTGATTTTATCATAACGGCGGACGGCACATGGAATGTGCCTGCTACTTCGACAGCCCTCCGATCATCGTCAGGATGCGGTCGGTGACGATCTTCAAGTCGGCGTCGATCTCGGCCAGATCGCGCGGCGGCTTGAACACGTAGAAGTGCCGGTTGAACGGTATTTCGTAGCCGACTTTCGTCTTGTCGTGGTCGATCCATGCATCGGGAGCGTGCGGCAGCACTGCGCGCTTGAGATACGTTTGGACGTCCTCGCCCAGCAACACGTTCTCGGTGTCGCGCAGGTTGGCGTCCGGCTGCGGCTTGCCTTTCAGCTTGCCCTTCGTGGCCTTCACGATGCTGCCTGCCTCGTCGCGCACCGGGCGCTCGACCGTAATCGTGCGGTAACCGAAGTCCTCGTTCTTGAAGATGCGGCTGATCGGGATACGGTTGCAGGCAGACTCCGTCTGCCGTCCGCCGCTTGCAGAATTGGGGCTGCAAACGGCACATGGAATGTGTCTGCTACTGATTTCGCCGCCGGTTTCGTCGAGATACGCCTCACGACACTCGCCAAACAGCCGCGTGATTTCCTTGATGTGCTCCGGGCTCAGTTCCTTGCGTTTGCTCCCCCGGCTCTTCCGCATCTTCTGCCAGAAGCTGCTGGCGTCGATCAGTTGCAGTTTGCCCTTGCGATGCACCGGCTTGCGGTTGCTGACGATCCAGACATAGGTGCTGATGCCCGTGTTGTCCAGGCGGGCGTTGGGATTCATGCCGGCCAAGTGCTCGCCGGCCACGGACAACATGCCGCCCGTGCCGGCCGTGGGATCGTACAGGGACCGCACCACGCCGGGCTTGGTCAGCGCTTCGTCGTCTTCGACGAACAGCAAATTGACCATCAACCGGATGACTTCGCGCGGCGTGAAGTGCTCGCCGGCGATCTCGTTGGAGATTTCCGCAAACTTGCGAATCAGCTCCTCGAACACAACGCCCATTTGCGCATTGCTGACGGCCTCCGGATGCAAGTCGATGTTGGCGAACTTCTCGGCCACCAGATACAGCAGCCCGGACTTGGCCAGCCGGTCAATCTGCGTGTGGAAGTTCGAAGGATTCGAAAATGTCCCGCACGGCAGGCGAGAACGCCTGCATGTACGCGAACAGGTTCTCCTTGATGTGGTCCTGGTCGCCCATCAGCTTTTTCATGTCCAGCGGCGACGTGTTGTAGAACAGTTGCCCGGACTTCCGCAGCAAAAACGGTTCAGGATGCAGCTTGGCTTTCTCTCGTTTCTCCAATTCCGCCAGCACCGCGGGCTTGGTCTTCTCCAGCACGCAATCCAGTCGGCGCAGCACGGTGAAAGGCAGGATGACCTTGCCGTACTCGGACTGTTTATAGTCGCCCCGCAACAGATCAGCGACGGACCAGATAAAGGACGAAAGGTTGGCGTCGCTCATAGGGCTTTCAATGTTCCAAGGGGCGTCGTGTGCCGACAGATCGTTTCAGGCAAAGCGTGGCAACCGGCCTTGATCTCGTTGTGCAGGACGCGGCGGAAGTCCAAGCCCGGCTGCCTGCGCAACTGCGAGGCACAAAGGCCATAGCCTATCCGCCGCACGATGCGGATTCAAGCGTAAGCGAGGATGAACCTGGGCGTGTTCAGCTCGTTTGATCTGCCTTGATGTTTGCCTCAAGACCTTCGAGCAAACGGCCTCGCCAGATAAGGGCTATCATGGCAAGCCCGCCCATGAAGCCAACACCGTAGCTTGCATTGTGCGCCCACAGGTCGGTCAAGAAGAGGACGTGCCTTTCCGGTGGGATCCGTGACGCCCACGGTTCGGCCATCCCAATCCAGCCATTCGAGGCTGCAATAAAGCCGACAATCCCAGCAATGGTTGCGACACTGGCAGCGACCACCATTAGCGTCGTCATCGGTCGGATCAACTCTGCTGGGGAACGCTTTGGCAACTTCCCACCACGAGCCACAATTGCCAACGGCACTCCCAGAATCAGACCCACCCACCAGGTTGCGAGAATCCCCCAACCGATGCCGAGCAGGGTCGGATCATCCGTCCGGAAGACTGGGGCGTGAAAGATGGTAAAATACTCCAGGCACAAGCGGGCCGTGATCTGATCGTGGAGTATCCCGTAGATCACGCACGCCAAAATCGACATGCCGATGATGGAGAGGGACTTCATAATCGACCTTCGCGTCAATGGGTTGATGCAGGAATGCCCAATCTGATTCTAAGCCAAAACGACGGGAATCAAATGGCGTCCCGCAAAATCTGGCTCGAACCACGCGAGGACTAGCGGCCACGGCCAGGATTCGGAAATTTAGATTGGAGCACGCGATCCCCTCCGGTGTCTTTCCCTGCGTTGTTGTTCTCGCCGGAAATGTTATAATTCTCATTGAGGGTTTTTTTCCGAACTTCAGACGGCAGTGCTTCGATGAATCGTGAAGACAAGGAAACGACGGGTGAATCGGCCCATCAGTGCCCGATTTGCGCGAACACGTTGCCCTACGAGCCGGCCATGCCCCGGTTCGACGCGCCGTGTTCGGAGTGCGGATATCATCTGTGGTGCCGCCAACGCTTGCCGAGTGACGTCACCGAACTGGAGATTCTGCCGGGCCGAACACCGGAACCCTGGGACGTCGATCAACTTGTCAAGTCACTCCAGCGCAGAAACGCCCACGCCCATGTCGTCGTCGACTTGTCCCGGTTGGACATGGTCGATAGCGCTTTCGTCGCCCGGCTGATGTCGCTGAACAAGCTCATTCACGCCTCCGGCGGGCGACTTGTTCTGCGGGGGCTTTCCCCGCTGGTCCAAGAGACGTTCGCCCATCTGCGGCTCAGCCAAGCGTTCGAAATGGATCTTTCGGACTCATAAGCGTTCAAGATCACGACGAGGTATTCGGGCGGCCCTCGTGGGCTGTTGCGATCGAACACAGCGTTAGCAGGATCGCAAACGGGGGGGGGCCTCACGGCTGCGGCTTCTTCTGGGCCTTCTTAGCGATCTTCGCCGGGGCATTTTCCCCATAGGCGGGCCGCCAAATCCACGGCAGCACTTGAGCTCGGGCCGCCCACTCTTCCCATTGCCGGACCATCGTTCGCAACCGCTCGGGTTGGCTCGCGGACACGTCCTGCATCTCCGTCCGGTCGGCGGCCATGTCGTACAGTTCCCAGTGGCCGGCGGGCCCTTTGGCGACCAGCTTCCACCGTCCATCACGCACCGCGCGATTGCCCTCGTGTTCGAAAAAGATCGGCTGCGGGCGATCGAGACACTCGCCGCTGAATGCCGGCCGCAGGCTGACGCCCTCCATCGGCCGGATCGCGCGGCCGTTGAACTCGCGGGGATAAGCCGCCCCTGACAGATCCACGCACGTGGCCATCAAGTCGATCAGATGAGCCGGATCGCGAATCAATCGCCCGGGCATTTCGTCCGGCGCGGTCCGAATCCCCGCCGGCCAGTGCGCGACCAGCGGCGTGGCGATTCCGCCTTCGTGGACCCAGTGCTTGTATTCGCGAAACGGCGTGTTGCTGACATTGGCCCACGCTTCGCCATAACCGTGGTACGTATCCGCCGCGCCGGGCAGCACGCCGTAGCCCTGGCGGATCGGCCAGCCGTCACGGGTCTGTTTGGGAATCATGCTCGTCTGGAGGTAATCGGCGGCCAGGGGCGGCAGCGGCGGCCGGTCCGCACGGGAAACGGTTTCGCCTTCGCGGCGTCCCATCCCTTCGGCGCATCCGCCGTTGTCCTGAAAGAAAAGAATCAACGTGTTGTCAAACTGTTCGGTCCTTTTCAATTCCGCGACGATCCGCCCGACGCCCTGGTCCAGGCAATCGATCATGGCCGCGAAGACTTCCATACAGCGGATTTCAAACTCGCGGTCTTTTACCGCATCCCACGTTCCGCCGCGTTGCGGAGCGATCTCCCAGCGCGGGTCGACCAGTCCCATCGTCCGCATTCGTTCCACCCGCGCGGCGCGGACGGCATCGTAGCCCGCGTCGTACTTGCCCCGGTACTTCTCGATGTCCGCCGCCTTGGCGTGCATAGGCCAATGGGGCGCCGTATGAGCCACGTACATCAAGAACGGCTGGGCGCGGTGATCCCGCGCATGATCGGCGATGAACCGCGACGCATGATCGTTGATCGCGTCCGTATAGTAGAACTCGTCCGGCTGGTATTCGGGATCCGCATACGGCGAGATCTGCCGGTTGTCGCGGGTCAGCGAATTCGGATCGAAAAAGCTGCCCGCGCCATGGATCGTTCCGTAGAACCGGTCGAAACCGCGTTGCAGCGGCCAATTGTGCCGGCCCGCTTCGTCCGCCGGATTCACTTTCTTGGTCACATGCCATTTGCCGGCCATGTACGTGCGATAGCCGGCCGGCCGGAGCGCCTCGGCAATCGTGACGCAATGCGTGTTGAGGTCTCCGCGATAGCCGTCCAGTCCTTTGTCTTCCATCATGTGCCCGATGCCCGCCTGGTGCGGGTACAGCCCGGTCAGCAGCGACGCCCGCGTGGGGCAGCAGCGGCCCGTGTTGTAGAACTGCGTAAAACGCACGCCGCCGTGGGCCAGCGCATCGAGATGCGGCGTGGCGATCTCGCCGCCGTAACAGCCGAGATCGGAATACCCCATGTCATCCGCCATGATCAGGATGATGTTCGGCCGGTTCGGCGGCGCAGCGCTCGCCGTGTCAACGGGCCCCAACAAGCCGCCGAGCGCACAAGCCAGGATGGTTGGAATACGTTTCATGGGTATCGCTCCTGGTGGTTCCGTCATTCGCCGATTCTTGAAACGTGATCGTAAACGAGGCTCACGCGCGGCACAAGCGGGGCCGAGCCGGCGCAGGTCGAGCCGGCGCAGGTCGCAACAGATGCAACAGACGCTCGCTTGCAATCGCACCGGCGTTTGGCGACAATCGCGACGTGGTTTTGCACTCAGGCTCTGGAGCGTTCCGATGATCTGCCAGAAAGACCGCCGCGTCATGCGAGATTTGGCCGGGAAGTGGATGGAGTTCGCCGCACTGCCGGTGATGAGCGAGCGGAAACGTCTGTGGCGGGCGGTTCACGATCTGCGCGCCGAACGGCCGGTGATCCTGTTCGAGACGGCTTGGATCGACGGCTACGTGGCCGACGAGGAAGTGCTGTGCGAAGATCCGTTTCTGCGCAGTATCGAACGGAACATGCGGATCACGCTGCGGCAAGCGGAAGAACTGGGCGATGATCTGGTCGTCGAGCCGTATTTTCAGCTGGGCTGGCAGATGCGATTCTCCGACTACGGCGTACCGGTCGAGATCCGCACGGCGCCGGGCAAGGACGAATCGATCGCCTACAGTTTCAGCTTTCCCCTCGAATCGCCGCAAGACGTCCACAAGCTTCGACCGCGGACGTTTGCCGTCGATCGCCCAGCGTCCCTGCGGCGGAAAGAGACGCTCCAGGACGTCATGGGCGACGTCCTCCCGATTCGGCTCGGCAACTACGATCCCTTCGTCTACGAATTCGATGTTGGCGAATTCGGCGATCTGGGGTTCACGGGAAACTATTTCTTTGGCCTGACTTGGCAACTGTACCGGTTCATCGGCAACCAGGGCTTGCTGTACTGGGTGTACGACGCCCCGGAGGCGATTCACCAGCTGATGGCGTACATGCTCGACGACCGGCTTGCGCTGTTCGCGTTTCTTGAACGGGAAGGGCTGCTGGCATTGAACACCGACAGCCAGATGGCGGGGCCGCGCAGCTATGGCTATGTGTCGGACTTGCCGGACCCGACTTGCCAGGACCCCGTGACGCTTAAGGATCTGTGGGGCTGGGCCGAATCACAGGAGGCCGAGAATATCTCGCCCGCGATGTACCAGGAGTTCGTCCTGCCGTACTTGGCCAAGTTGAGCGAGCGATTCGGCTTGGTCTACTACGGCTGTTGCGAACGGATCCACGACCGGCTGCCGGCGATCATGGACGCGATCCCCAATCTCCGCTCGGTTTCCGTTTCGGGATGGTCGGACTTGTTCAAGACGGCGGAAATGCTGGGCGCGGATTACGTCTATTCCCGCAAGCCGACGCCCGCCCACATCAGCGGCGCCAACCCGAATTGGGATTTGTTGGAAAAGGACATGAAAAACACCTGCGCCGCCGCCCGAGACAGTAACCTGGAAATCCTGTTCCGCGACGTGTATACCATCGACGGCGACCGCGCTCGACTTCGCCGCTGGGTGGATATGACGAAGGGCATTTTTCAGATGTGAGGCGGCCCAATCTCCGCTAATCCGCGGCAGGTTCAAGGCCAAGCGGCCCCGTTCCGCTCGCACTGATTCGCGTGTATTAGCGTTCATCGGCGGTCCTCGCTCTTTACAAAGAGTTTTCTTGACCGCTGATAAACGCTAATGAACGCTAATGCATTCTACTTCAATCTCAACGGGAGTTGGGCGATGAAGACCTTGTATCTTTCTGTTATTCAATCGCCACCACTTGCACGGCGTCGGCGATCACGTGGCCTTGGGTGCCGGCGTTGGAGATCTCGACGCGGTATTCCGCGTTGGCTTGAAACGTGAACCGGCCCACCGGCTGGAACAGGTTATCGATCGCAGCCGGTTGCTTTTGATTCAGCGGGACGAGGTCCTGGCCGTCGGCGTGGTGAATCGTCACCGGCACGTTCGTCGCGCGGTTGGCGTGGGCGCTGTAGCCCACGCGGACCTCGTATTTGCCGCTCTTGGCAACTTGAACGGGAAACACGGCGATTTGCTGCCCCTTGTCCCCGTCTCCGTCGTGGCGGTACCCGGATCCGACAAACGGAGCGACTGTCGAGCCGATCGCCTCGAATCCTTGCCGCCGCGCCTGTGCATCGTCGACGACGATTCCCGGCAGCTTGGCCGCGTCTAGTCCGACCGCGGCCCCCGGCCGCTTGGCGCCGGTCCACTGCAGCACTTGGCCATCGGCCAGCAGCCGCGCCTGCAGCGGCTCGTATGCGAGTTGGTGGACGGCGACCTGGGCATCGATGGCCAGCGCCGCCGCCGTGGCGGCCGATTGTCCCAGCACCATGAACACGGGCTCCATGCGAATCGAACCGTAAGCGATGTGGCTGGCCGACACGCAGATCGGGACCAACAAGTTCTCGCATTGGCCGGCGCCGGGCACGATCGAGCGGTAGCTGATCGGATAGGGCGAGAACCCGCCGACTTCGACGTCGCCCTCGTTGCGGGCGTGGCCGGCGGCATCCACGTAGCGCTGGACGTGGTGCGAGTCCATCCCGTAGGCAGCCAAGCCGACCGCGTCGGCGGCTTCCGCGCGGCCTTGGCAATGGTGCTGGGTCATGACAAAATCGCTCACCATCCGGCGGGCTTCGCGCACATACAGCTGGTCCTGCCAGCCGCCGCCTTCGGTGAACTCGTCCTTGCACATGCCCCACCGGGAGACTTCCCGCCGCACGTGCTCCGCCATCCGCGGATGGTAGGCGAGCGTCCACATCAAGCCTTGCTGGTACAGGCGATGCCGGGCTCGGATCTGCTCGCGCTGCTCGTAGCCGGCTTCCGGATAGTCGTAGTTTTGCCCGATGAAGTCGGTCGAGAAGCCCAGCCGGTTGTTGGTATCCGTCTTGCGGTTGGGCATGGCGGAATTGATCCACGGCATGCCACGTTCGCCGGCCTCATAGTTTCGCAGCAACAGCTCGTACCATTGTTCGTCGTAGCCCGCCGGCTTGTGGAATGGAATTCGATTATCGGGATGATCGGTCAGGCACATGCGAAAACAATACGCTTGGACGCGTTGATCTCCAGCTCCTTCTTCGCCGGGACCGTCCGGGTCTATAAACGGCAGCAGTCCGCTGGCGGGGTCGCCGGCTCGAACATAGGGATCGACGCTGGTGACGAACTGGTGGTAAACGGCTTTCTGGGTCTGGACGCCGTTAAGCGTTTCGCCGTATTGCGAGTTGGCTTCGCGTCCGACTGTGTAACGCACGTTGGCGGCCGCCATCAAATCGCCTTCATACGTGGCGTCGATGAACATTTTGCCGCGATACGTGGTGCCGGATTCCATGCGAATCGTGAGGATCCGCCAGGGGATCGAGCGGGTCATCGCCACGGCGGCGCGGCGGTCCAGTCGCTGGTCGTAGCACACTTCGATCCCATTGGCGCGAATCCAATCCTCAAAGACCCGCCGTGCCACGCTCGGCTCGAACGTCCACATCGCGTCTTCGCCCGCCGCAGTGCGCGTCTGGCCGCTGTCCTGGTACTGCTGGCGAGTCTGCCATTTCCAGGCCGCGGGATTGTCGTAATGCTTGCGGATCGCTTGGTAGAACTCGCGAGCAATTCCGCCGATGGCCGCCTTGTTGCCGATATCCGTCTGGCCCAATCCGCCGCTGGTCAGTCCCCCCAATCGCCGGCTTGGCTCGACCAGCACCACCGACTTGCCCATTCGCGTCGCCTGAACCGCCGCCGCCACGCCGCTGGACGTGCCGCCGTAAATCACGAGATCGTAAACCTTGTCGTCGGCCGCCAGCGATCCGATCCAGATCAAGCTCAAGGCCAATACGTAGGACCCGCGCATCGTTCTACTCCTGTTGTCTGAAAGGTTGGGGTCCAGTCTACCGGGCGGGCGAGAAAATCTCAACGCGGCAGATGCGAGGCATGGCAGATGCGAGATATCCGCAATGCCGCCGATCTAAAATTTCCCCTGGTTCGCGGCTTGATGCTTCGACTTTTCTCGGCGGATTGGCTATGCTAGAGCCCGTGTCTAGAATTTGATTACGCATACAGGAACCCCAACCATGACGCGTACGGCCTTTGGATTAGCGATCTGTTTGGCGGGATGTCTCGCGGTTTCGGCCCGGGCTGCCCAATTCGAAGTGCAGCAGGATTCGGACGGCGTTACCGTCAACTTGGACGGCAAACTGCTGACCCGATATCTTGTCAAGTCCGGGATCAAGCCGATTCTGTGGCCGATCATCGGGCCTTACGGGGACGCCGTGACCCGCCAATACCCGATGGGCGAGGCGTTGCCCGACGAGCGGTCGGACCATCCGCACCAACGGTCGTTCTGGTTTACCCACGGCGACGTGAACGGAGTCAGCTTTTGGCACGAGGGCGCACAGGCCGGGCACATCGTCCACAAGGAATTCCTGAAAGTTGCCGGCGGAGAGACCGCGGTCGTCGCCGCGCGGAATGAATGGCTCACGGCCGACGGCAAGAAAATGTGCGAGGACGTGCGCACACTGACCTTCGGCACCTGCGGTGACCGTGTCTGGATCGATTTTGACAGTACCGTGACGGCGACGGACGGGGCGGTCAAATTCGGCGATACGAAAGAGGGCTCGTTTGGTGTTCGCGTCGCCGGCAGCATGGACGTCGATAAGAAGCTGGGCGGGCGGATCGTGAACAGCCACGGCGCGACGGACAAGGACGCTTGGGGCAAGCAGGCTCCGTGGGTCGACTACTCCGGTCCGGTCAACGGCCGAACGGTCGGGATGGCGATCCTGAATCATCCCGCCAGTTTCCGGTTCCCAACGTACTGGCACGTGCGGACCTACGGATTGTTCACCGCCAATCCGTTCGGCGTCAAAGATTTTACGGGGGGCCCCGCCAACGGCAATCACGAGCTGGCGCCGGGCGAGTCGTTCACGCTTCGCTATCGAGTCCTGATTCACAAGGGCGACGAGAAAGAAGGCAAGGTCGCCGAGGCATACGAAGCGTATGCCCAGACGGCCAAGCCGTAACGGTCGGCGCCGCAGCGACGACGGGCACGAATGCCCCATCCTACACATGAGTTTTTTTCTCGCCGTCCGGCGAATGACGGACAGCGTGTTTCAGGTTTCCGTCGAATCAACATTGGCTTTATAGAGGATACGCGCTTTGTCGTCCGAAAGTCCCCGCAATAATCCCGAACCGCGGCCGCCGGGGGCGCGCCCCCCGGCGCGCCGTGGCGGTCCTAATGTCTGGCTCGTCGTCGCTGTCATCATGATCCTGGCGGCGGTGCTGGTGATGCTCCAAGGTCAGCAGCGATCGACCATCAGTTACGACTTCTTCATGGCTCAGCTGGAGAAGACGGACCCGTGCAACATCGTTCTCGTGGAACTCGGCGACATCGAGGCCACGGGCATGTTCCGCCAGCCGCCCGATGCGCCGTCGGGGTTCGATCGCGACGGCACTCCGACGCCCGCGCCGGACAGTCAAGGCAAGACCCAGAAATTGCGGAAGCATTTTCGCGTCACGCTGCCGCGTTCCGACCAGGCGCGCAGCGAGTTGTTGAGCAAGCTGCTGGCTCGTGACGTCCAGGTCGCCAACCAGGCATCCGGCGACACGGTGATGGTGACGCTGACCATGATCACCATCGCGTTGACCGTCGGCTTGTTCATCTTCTTCTGGCTGTCGTTTCGCCGCTCGCGAGACCAGTTCATGGGCGGCGGATTTTTGTCGGGATTCAGCAAGAGCACGGCGCGCCGATACGAGCCGTCGGACAAGACGATCACGTTCGACGACGTGGCCGGCCTGGAGGGCGTCAAGGCGGATCTGCAGGAGATCGTGGACTATCTGAAGAGTCCGCAGAAATTCCAGCGGCTGGGGGGACGCGTGCCCAAAGGCGTATTGCTCAACGGCTCGCCGGGTACGGGCAAGACGCTGTTGGCTCGGGCCGTGGCCGGCGAGGCCGGTGTGCCGTTCTATTCCGTCAGCGCCAGCGAGTTCATTCAGATGTTCGTGGGCGTCGGTGCCAGCCGCGTTCGCGATTTGTTCAAGAACGCCAAAGACAATGCGCCGGCAATTATCTTCATCGACGAGATCGACGCAGTCGGACGGCAGCGAGGCGCCGGACTGGGCGGGGGCCATGACGAACGCGAGCAGACATTGAACCAGATCCTGAGCGAGATGGACGGCTTTGCTCAAACCGATTCCGTGATCGTCGTGGCGGCCACGAACCGCCCCGACGTGCTCGATCCCGCGCTGCTGCGCCCCGGCCGTTTCGATCGGCACATCACCGTGAATCGCCCGACGCACAAAGGGCGGATGGAGATTTTCAAGGTTCACGTGCGGGACGTACCGCTGGCCGACGATGTGGACCTCCGGCGGCTGGCATCGTCGACGGTGGGATTGACCGGTGCGGACATCCGGAACATCGTCAACGAGGCCGCCTTGTGGGCCGCGCGAAAGGACAAGAATCAAGTCGATATGCAGGATTTCGACTATGCCCGCGACAAGGTTCTGATGGGCGCCAAACGCGAAGAAGTGCTGCAAGAGGAAGAAAAACGCAAGACGGCCTTTCACGAAGCGGGACACGCCGTTTGCGCGTGGCTGCTGCCCGGCGCGGACCCCGTTCACAAAGTAACCATCATTCCGCGCGGCCGTTCGCTGGGCTCCACCCAGATGATGCCCTCGGAGGACCGCCTCAGCATGGCCGAGCGGCAGCTCCGGGATCACCTGGTCGTCCTGCTCGGCGGCCGGGCCGCGGAACTGCTGGTGTATAATGAAACCACGGTGGGCGCGGAGAACGACCTCGAACGAGCGACGCATTTGGCGCGGCGCATGGTGACGCACTGGGGAATGAGCGAACGGCTGGGCCCCGTCAGCTATAAGCTGTCCGACGAAGATCCCTTCCTGGGCCGCGAGATCCACCAGCAGCGTCAGTTCAGCGAACACACGATGGAACTGATCGACGAGGAAGTCGTCAAGATCCTGCACGGCGCGTCGGATCAAGCGTACAACCTGCTGAAGGAACGCCGCCAGGAATTGGACAAGCTGGCCATGGACTTGTTGGACAAGGAAGAACTGAACCAAGCCGAAATCGGCCAACTGATCGGGCCGTCTGCGCATATCGCCAAAGAACAGATGGGCATGAAGGACGAAGGACGAAGGACGAAGGACGAAGGACGAAGGATGAAGGACGAAGGATGAAGGATGAAGGACGAAGGCCAACTGACAACTGACAACTGACAACTGACAACTGCCAACCGCTCATGCCTGATCTGATTGTTCAAGGTGCTGCGCCGGAACATCGCTGGCGGCGAAAGCTGGAGCCGGGCCAGGTGTATGTGCTGGGCCGCGAAGCGGGCTCTTGGTCGGTTCCCTGGGACAAACGCATCTCCCGCCGGCACGTCCAGATCTGCTGGCGCGACCAGCGGTTGGAGGTCCGCCGTCTGCCTGCGGCTCGCAATCCCGTGTTCGTCGTCGGCCGCGAACAGGATCGTTTTACAATCATCCCGGGCGATCATTTTGTGATCGGCGAGACGACATTCGCGCTGGTCGAGGAGGGCATCCGGATTTCCGTCGAGCTGCCTCAGCCGGCGACGGAGCAGACGTTCAGCGCCGAGCAATTAAAGCAACTTCCGTTCCGCAACGCCGATCAGCGGATCGAAGTGCTCAGCCGGATTCCTGAGATCATTGCCGGGGCGGCCAGCGACGAGGAGCTGTGGGTCCGGTTGACCAACGTCTTGCTGTGCGGGATTCCCCACGGGACCGCCGCGGCCTTGGTGGCTGCCGAGGGCGAAGGACCGGAGTCGATCGTCCGCGTGTTATATTGGGACCGGCGGCAGCAATCCGAGCGTGCATTCCAGCCCAGCGACAAGCTGATTCGGCAGGCCGTGCAGACGCAGCAGAGCGTGGTGCATATCTGGAACGCGGCCGAGCGGTGGGCGGCGGGCGGTCCGGCGAGCGACGGCGACTGGGCGTTCTGCAGTCCGGTGCGGGGCCGCGCTTGCCGCGGTTGGGCTATCTATGTCGCCGGATGCTGGCCCACGGCAACGCCGAGCCCCTCGGGATTGCTGGTGGCGTCGCTGCAGGAGGATCTCAAGTTCACCGAACTGGCGGCCACGACGTTGAGCAGCCTGCGCGAAGTCCGCATGCTGGAACGCAACCAAGCGGGCCTGCGGCCGTTCTTCTCGCCCGTCGTCCTGGAGGCGCTGGCCGAGCACGATCCGGAGGAAGTCCTGGCGCCGCGGCAAGCCGAGGTGTCCGTGCTGTTCTGCGACTTGCGCGGCTTCGCCCGCCACTCCGAACAATCGGCCGGCGATCTGCACGGGCTGTTGCGCCGCGTGAGCGATGCCCTGGGCGTGACGACACGGCACATTTTGCAGACGGGCGGTGTGGTCGGCGATTTCCACGGCGATGCCGCGATGGGATTCTGGGGCTGGCCTTTCGAACAGCCCGACGCGGTAGCCCGGGCGTGCCGCGCGGCGTTGAGTATCCGCGCCGAGTTCGCTGCCGCATCCTGCCGGCCGGACCTTCCGCTGGCCGACTTTCGCTTGGGAATCGGCATTGCCACCGGCCGCGCCGTGGCCGGCAAAATCGGCACCGTGGATCAAGTCAAGGTGACGGTTTTTGGGCCCGTGGTCAATCTGGCGTCGCGGCTCGAAGGCATGACGAAGCTGCTGCGCGCTCCGATTCTCTTGGATGCCGCCACGGCCGACGCTGCCCGGAGCCTGCTGCCTGCCGGCCAGGCGCGCTTTCGCCGCGTGGCCGTGGTCAAGCCCTTCGGCTGCGACACGCCGCTGGAGGTCAGCGAATTGCTCCCGCCGTCGGCGGAGTTGCCGGAACTGACCGACCATGACATCGCGATGTACGAAGCGGCGTTGGTGGCCCTGCACGCCGGAGACTGGCAATTGGCGTTTCAGCTGTTGCACCAGGTTACCGCAGACGATCGCGTCAAGGACTTCTTGACCGTGTTCATCGCCCAGCGCAACCGGACGCCGCCCGCCGATTGGGACGGAGTCATTCCGCTGGGCTCGAAGTGAACGCCGCTGGACGCATCATACGTATTGCTGCAGGGTCGGCTTGATCAGCAATTCGGCGACGTGCGCCCGCGGGGGCAAGCAAGCGACGGCGACCGCCAGATCGCCGATGTCTTCCGGCTGCAGCATCGCGGCTTTGCGATCGTCGCTGACCGGTTCGGGGCGGTTTTCCAGAATCGGGGTGTTCACCTCGCCCGGATAGATATTCGTAACTCGAATTCCGCTCGGCGCGTCTTCGTTCGCGACAGCCGTCCCGAGCGCCGTCATGGCGAACTTCGAAGCACAGTAGGCGATTCCGCCCAGCGCCAACGCCCGTTTGCCGGCCACCGACGAGACGTTGATGATCAACCCGTCCCGGCGCGCCCGCATTTGCGGCAGGACGGCGTACATACAGTTGTATGCCCCTGTGGCGTTGATCGCCAAAACCTGGTCCCATTGCTCCGGAGTCATCTCGGCCATGGAACGCGTGCGAATATTCGTCCCGGCCGAATTCACCAGGATGTCAATGGATCCCAACCGATCGTTGGCCCAATCAAACAGCCGCGACACACTGGCCCGGTCGGTCACGTCCACGGGGTGAAACAACAGCGGCGGCTCGCCGTCCCACGCCTCGGCCGCCGCGCGCAGCTTGTCTTCTCGACGCCCGGCGATGACCACGCGGCACCCTGCGGCCGCGAACGCCCGGGCAATCCCCAACCCAATTCCCGTACCGCCTCCAACAACCACCGCACGTTTGTCCTGCAATCTCATGAAAGCTCCCTTCGTCTTGAAACGCGATTGTACCGCGAAGATAGAATCGGGCTAGACGTTTTCTCATGAACGGCTTCCCAAAGCGAAGTTTCGGGAACCAGATGCAGACCAGACGAACCCGACGAAAACGCCTGTCCTTTTACTGCGGCACGAGAAAGAGCGTCCTATCCTGATGCCGGTGCTTCGCGTATACTCATCCGTGCGCCGGAAGCTGGCTTCACGTGAGCAGGAGAACCCTCACGCGGCGAAAAGACTCGGCTCACCCTACTTGGTAACGGCGGAATGCCGCGCGACGAGGAGCGTAGCGAACATGACTGTGCGTTTGGTGCTGAAAACCCGCTCGAAAATCCCGGTCGAAGTCGAAGGAGTGACGCCGGAGGCTGTACGGGACAAACGGCTGGCAGAAATCGAACAGCTGAGCATCTTTCACGGGAACACCAAGGTCCCGCTGGCGGAGTTCTTTGACGTCACCGGCGACCCGGCCGACGGACGAATGGAATGGGAGGGCGATCTGTCGGGCGTGCACTGGATCGGCGCGGGGATGAGCGGCGGTGCGAGTCACGTTGTCGGAAATGCCGGACGGCACTTGGGCAGCGAGATGAGCGGCGGCGAGATTCAGGTGGACGGCGATGCCGGGGACTGGGTAGGCGGCGAGATGCATGGCGGGCTGATCCAGATCCGGGGACGAGCCGGCCATTTGATCGGCGCGGCGTATCGCGGCAGCGCTCGCGGGATGACCGGCGGCACGATTCTGGTCCACGGCGAAGTGGGCAACGAGATCGGCCATTCCATGCGGCGCGGATTGCTGGCCGTGGGTTCCGCGGGCGATCTGGCGGGCTTCAATATGCTGGCCGGGACGATCCTGGTATTCGGCTCGGCGGGCATCCGGCATGGTGCGGGGATGCGGCGGGGAACGATCGCTTTTCTCGGATCCGAATCGCCGCCCATTCTGCCTAGCTTCCGCCGGGCATGCCGCTATCAACCCGAGATCATGGCGCTGTTGCTGCGGCACGTTCGCCGGGGAGGGTTTCCGATGGCGGACGACGTACTGAATGCGGAATTTGACCTTTATAATGGCGACTTGATCGAAGGCGGCCGGGGCGAGTTGCTGGTGCGGTGCTGAGCGGGCGGCAAATTGAACTTTTCAGAACGAGCGAATTCGGCCATATTGGCGGAAAATGATCCCGTCCCGGTTTTCACAGTGTCCAATTTCATGCGCTGTTTTTTCGAGGGCGAGACAGAGCGGCGGCAGCGCAAGGAGTGCCAATCGGTGGCCTTAACTCAATATTGTTCCAAGTCGTTCGACAGCGCCACGCGCAGTCGAGGGGCGGCTTACTATTACGGCCGTTGCGTCGAAATCACCGCGCGGCGGCGATTCGGCGTGTCGGCGCTGGTCAGCGGCGGAAGCCCGAGCCCGTATGAAGTGGACCTGGATTGGACGCGGGCCGAGGAGGGGGCCGTGGATGCCTACTGCAGCTGTCCGCGGTACGCTGACGGAAGCCTCTGCAAGCACGTCTGGGCGACGATTCTGGCGGCGGACGCTCAGGGTTTGGCGCCGCGTTTGGCCACGCGGACCAACTTGGTGGTCATGCACGAGGGCGAATTAGAGGAAGACGCGGGAGATTGGCGAGGCGCCTCGCGTGAGCAAGCAACGCCGAATTATCTGGCTCCGTTTGGGCGATCCGAGCCCGGCGCGCCGTCTCGCAAGCCGCCCCCGCAGCCCGCTCCTTGGAAACAGCTGCTGGGACCGGCCCGTGGCAATGACAAGCTGGCGCCGGGAATGCTGGTGCCCGGAGCGTCCCGCGGCCCGGAGTTTGACGTCGAAGTCCGCCGCAGCGAAGCCTGGTATCTGCTGAACGTCGCCGCCAGCTTGGAACGCGGAACGCTGGTCGTCGACTTCTATTATCGCGAGACCAAGAAGAGCGGCGGGTTCGGCAAGATCAAGCGGCTGAACGTCCGCCGTACCGACCGGATGACCGGCTATGATTCCGAGGACCGGCAACTGCTCCAGCTGTTGATGGGCAGCACCGTTCAGAACGACTCGTATTACGGTTCGTACTACGGCAGCAGCTACGCGGAATCGCAATCCTACAACCGGTGTGCGGTTGCGCCCGCGTTGCACGAGGTGCTGTTGCCGCGGTTGTGTGCCACCGGGCGGTTCGTCTGGCTGCTGAACAGCGCCGTGCCGCTGGAGGAAGGCAATCCTGTTTCTTGGGACAGCGACGAGCCGTGGGAGTTTCGTTTGACGATCCAACCCGACGATGCCCGTCAGCGGTGGACCGTGCAAGGCCAGCTGCACCGCGACCAGCAGGCGGTGCCGTTGAGCGACGCGGTGCTGCTGTTGTCCAATGGCCTGGTGCTGTTTCCGCAGACGCTTGGCCGCTTGGCGGCCAGCGACGATTTCCCGTGGATTTCCACGCTCCGCAAGCATCCGGCGATCCACGTTCCCTACGCCGACCGCAACGAGTTTCTGGACCACCTGTGTGCGTCCGTCCGCCTGCCGGAGGTCGATTTACCCGCCGATTTGCGCGTGGAACAGGTTTGTCCCGAACCGCAGGGCAAATTATCGATCCGCTCGCCGCAGCGGTACCAAGGAAATCGCCATCTGTTCGCGATGGTATCGTTTCGGTACGGCGAACAAACGGTGGCCATGCGGCAGCAGCAGTCGGCCTGGTTCGACGCCGCGCAAAACCGGATGGTCTTTCGTTCGCCGGACAAGGAACGGGAACTGCTCGCCCAACTGAGTGCGCTCGGCGTCGAGTCGTTCGCCCAGTACAACTATCGCGGCGACGAGCCGGACTTGCGTTTCCCGCACAAGCAGTTGCCTGAAATCGTCGATCAATTGACCGCTCGCGGCTGGCAAGTCGAATCCGAGGGGCGGCTGATTCGCCGTCCCGGCCGCGTACAACTGAGCGTCGCCACGAGCATCGATTGGTTCGAGCTGGACGGAAAAGTGGATTTCGACGGCGTCACCGCGTCGTTGCCCAGCCTGCTCAAAGCCCTGCGAAATAACGAAAAATACATTCGCTTGGACGACGGCACGCACGGGATGTTGCCGCAAGAGTGGCTGAAAAAGTACGGCAGCTTGGCCGATTTGGGCCAGCAACAGGACGGCAAGCTGAAGTTCGGTTCATCCCAGGCGCTGCTGTTGGACGCCTTGCTGGCTGCCCAAGACGACGTGCAGGTGGACGAGCGATTCGACGAGTATCGCCGCAAGCTGCGATCGTTCGAGGGTGTGCGCGTGGCGGAAGCGCCGCTCGGCTTCGTCGGCACGCTGCGGCATTATCAACAAGAAGGATTAGGCTGGCTGAATTTCCTCCGCGATTTTCGCTTCGGCGGCTGCTTGGCCGACGACATGGGTTTGGGCAAGACCGTCCAGGTGCTCGCGCTGCTCGAGGCTCGCCGCACGGAATTGTTGCCGGAGGGACAATCGCGCAAGCCGTCGCTGGTCGTGGTGCCCAAGAGCCTGGTGTTCAACTGGTTGGAGGAAGCGGCCCGATTCGCGCCGCAGTTGCGCGTGCTGGACTATTCTGGGCTGGACCGCGCGGCGCTCCGCGACCAGTTTGCCCATCAGGACGTGATCCTGATCACCTATGGAATCCTGCGGCGGGACATCGTCGAATTGCGAAAAATCGCCTTTGATTATGCCATTTTGGACGAGTCGCAAGCCATCAAAAACTCCAACGCCCAAGCGGCCAAAGCGGCCCGCCTGTTACAGGCCGACCACCGCTTGGCGATGACGGGCACGCCGGTCGAGAATCATTTGGGCGAGTTGTGGTCGCTGTTCGAGTTCCTGAACCCGGGGATGCTGGGCCGCTCCGGCGCGTTTGCGGCACTGACCAAAGGCGGACGCAATCGCGAAGAAGGCGATTCCCCGCTGCCGATGCTCGCCAGTGCCTTGCGGCCGTTCATGCTCCGCCGCACCAAGGAACAGGTGCTGGCGGAATTGCCCGAAAAGACCGAGCAAACGCTGTTCTGCGAGATGCCGTCCAAGCAGCGGAAGCTGTACGACGAACTGCGGGATTTCTACCGCGCCAGCTTGAATCAGCGCGTCGCCGAACTGGGCTTGAACAAGGCCAAGATCCATGTGCTGGAAGCCCTGCTGCGGCTGCGGCAGGTCGCTTGCCATCCGGGGCTGGTCGATCCCAAACGCATGACGGACGCCAGCGCCAAGCTGGAAATGCTGATGGAGCAGATCTCCGAGATCGTGGCCGAGGGCCACAAAGCTCTCGTCTTTTCTCAATTCACCAGCTTGTTGGCGATCGTCCGCGCTCAATTTGACAAGCAGGGCATCGTGTACGAGTACCTGGACGGCCAGACCCGCGACCGCGGCGCCAAGGTCAAGCGGTTCCAGCAGGACACGCAGTGCTCGGCGTTCCTGATCAGCCTCAAGGCCGGCGGGCACGGCTTGAATCTGACGGCGGCGGACTACGTGTACATCCTCGATCCTTGGTGGAACCCGGCCGTCGAAGCGCAAGCCGTCGACCGCGCGCACCGCATCGGCCAGGGCCGGCACGTGTTCGCCTATCGGCTGATCTGCCGGGACACGGTCGAGGAGAAGATCATTGAACTGCAGCGGGAAAAACGCGAACTGGCCGACGCTATCGTGTCGGCCGACAACAACGTGATCAGCAGCTTGACGGCGGAGGACCTGCAGTTACTGCTCAGTTGAACCTTGGATTACGCGCCGATGGCGAGCACGGCAAACCGGCTCAATGGGTTCCCCTGGGCGGCGTCTCCCTCCTGCCGGTGGCGCGCGGAGCGGTGATTTCGGCGTCGATCAATTCGTCGAACATGCCCGGCACCGAGTCTTCCGCAGCATCGGATTGGCCGTCGTGGCCGGGGTCGAGCATACAGACGATGGCGTAACAGACTTCCTCCGCCGTGTGGTACTGCAAGACCAACTCGACGAAGGCGGCAATCCGTAAGTCGGTCAGTTCGTGGCCGCCGACGTGCCCGTCATACTCCGGCGGCCTGCGGCCGGTGTGCAGGTCATCGTTCAGCACGACTTGTCCAAGCGGCAAGTCGATCACCAACACCGTCGTCGGCTCGGAAGCACGCTGCGAACTTTTGACGTCGAATCGTTCCCAGACTTCGTCCCAGCCCCAGTTCATCCCGCAGTCGTCTCGTTTCAACTGCTTTTCCAACTCCGTCCGCCGGAGACAGTATCCGCGAGCCCACTTTTCCTTGGCGGCCAGTCGCAATTGCCAGGCGATTTCGCCCAACGCCCCCGCTTGGCTCAACCGCGTATGAAGCTCGTGTTCCCGCTCTAAACCGAAGATCCGCGCGGCTTCTCCATCCGCCAGCGTTTGCAGCTGCGCTTTGGTCAACATCAGCTTCCTTTCGGTCAAGCTATCAAAGCTTAATCGCGCCGCCCGCCGCCCAGCAGGCCGGCTCGCCATAGGTAATACAGCAGCGTCAGCAGCGTCGAGATGGCTGCAGCGACATAGGTCAAGGCGGCCGCGTTCAGGACCGCATCGATCCCGACGCGCTCTTCGGGGTAGACAATCCCCGCCTCAACCACCAACCGCTTGGCCCGCGAACTGGCGTTGAATTCGACCGGCAACGTCACCAACTGAAATAACAGCACGGAGCCAAATAGAATTGCCCCCAGAATGACCACAAACTGGCTGATGAACAAGCCGACCGCCATGACGATCAGGCCCAGGTTGGAACCGATGCTTGCCATGGGAACCAGCGCCGAGCGGGCCCACAGCGGAAAATAGTGCGTGGCGTGCTGAATGGCGTGTCCCGCCTCGTGCGTCGCGACGCCGATGGCTGCGACCGAGTTGCTCGAATACACCTGCTCCGACAGCGCCAGTTCCTTCGACAGCGGATTGTAATGATCGCTAAGAAATCCGTGCGCGGGAACAATCCGCACATCGTGAATGCCGGCTTGGTCCAACAGCACCTGAGCCGCTTGAGCACCCGTCATGCCGCGGATCGAGCGAACCTTCGAGTAGCGATTGAACGCCGATTTGACCATCAAGCTGGCAATGCCGGAAATCGCTAAGCCAGGCAACAGTACCAACACGATATACATGGGGTCGAAGAACACCGAATTTCTCCTTTTCCATTGACGCAACAAACGCCATTCTGTCAGTCTTCGTACAGGCGTCTTAGCATTAGCAATTGTCGGACCATAACGCGGATACAGACCATGAGCTATTTCACTTTTTCCCAACTGCGGCTATTCTGACGCCTGCGACTTGTGTTGCATCGGCCCGTTTTTCGTATTCCTTTTGTCCGAACGCTTTACTCCATGGCACACACGACTCAAGCGGCGTTGCCGCCCAAAAAATCGCAGCAGGACCCCGATCGACCGTTCGAAATTCGATTCGCGCCCCGTCTGTACCGGCTGCCTCCCTACCTGTTCGCGCGCATCAACGGTTTGTTGTACCAGAAACGCCGAGCGGGAAAGGACGTAATTGATTTGGGGATGGGCAACCCATCGGATCCGCCGCAGGATATTGTCATCCAGAAACTGGCGGAAGCGGCTGCAGACCCCGACAATCACGGGTACAGCAAGTCCAACGGAATTATTAACTTGCGGCGCGAAGTGGCAAGTAAGTACTTCAAGCGATACGGCGTCCGACTCGATCCCGAAGGCGAAGTGATGGTATGCCTGGGATCGAAGGAGGGCTTCAGTCACATGTGCTTGGCGCTGATGGGCGAAGGGGATACGGCCATTGTACCCGCGCCGTATTTTCCCGTGCATACGTATGCCATCGCCTTGGCGGCCGGCAACGTCATTTCGTTGGAGGTTGCTGACGGCGAGCAATTCTTGTCGAATATCGCTTACACCTGCGAACACCTGTATCCGGTCCCCAAACTATTGATCATCAACTATCCCCACAATCCGTCGACGGTTACGGTCGAGCCGGAGTTTTTCGTCGAGGTCGTCAAGCTGGCGCGTCGCTACGGGTTCATGGTGATCAGCGATTTTGCGTATGCCGATGTCGCCTTTGATGGCTATCGGCCGCCCAGTTTTCTCGCCGCACCGGGCGCGATCGACGTGGGGGTCGAGTTCACGACGATGAGCAAGGGCTATAACATGGCCGGCTGGCGAGTCGGCTTCTGTTGCGGAAATTCAGAGATGATCCGCGGACTAGGCATTATTAAGGGGTATTACGATTACGGCATGTTTCAAGCTATTCAAATCGCCGCGATCGTCGCACTTCGGCACACCGAGGCGGCCGTGGAAGCACAATCAGTCCTGTATCAAAGCCGCCGCGACGTGCTGGTAGATGGACTGCGCCGCTTGGGTTGGGAGATGAACCGACCCAAGGCCGGAATGTTCGTCTGGGCGAAGGTCCCCGAGCCGTGGGCTAGCACCATGAGCACGATGGACTTTGCCATGATGCTGTTGGAAAAGGGCGATGTGGCCGTCAGTCCCGGTAGCGGGTTCGGCGACAGCGGTGAGGGTTTCTTGCGACTGGCCTTGGTCGAAAACGAGAACCGCTTGCGGCAAGCCGTAAGGCAAATCGGCAGATGCCTGGAACGTTCCGGTGCGGAGGGGAAATAGGGACGCTTCGGCCGTGCGCACCTCGGCGTGCCGGGCGCACGTAACCCGGTGTGGCTCTCGCTGCCTTTTGCCCTCTGCCCTATTGTCAGCGTTGAACGCTAGCGTTCTTCCAGGGCCAGTTCCGTAATGATCCTCTCGGCGCCGGGGGTCATCTTGCGAATTCGACCGGCAATTGCCAGTTTTTCCGAGACGCTCGCTTTCGGTACACGCTGTTTCAGATGCGAAACCTTCTTGGCTCGTTTTCGCCGCCTGCGAAGTTCTCGACGACGTTCGCTGCAACTCATACGCATCGCTCCTTGTCGCTGGTGGTAATTATTGGTGGTTCGTTATAGCAGCAAGCGCCAGCGTCGTCAACACTCGCTCACCAGTTCTGCCCCTGCAAGGCGTGCGCTTTGGCCATCGCGTGTTCGGCCAAATGAATGTACTCCGGATTTCGCGTCCCGGCGAAGGCACGCTGGTAAGTCACACTCATGGCAGTAAACGAAAAGGGATCGTTGGGTTCCAATTGACAGGCCCGCTCGCCGTGTTTGACCGCACTTTCGTGGTCGCCGACTTTGCCGTACGCGACAGCCAAGGCATGATGCGCCAGCGTGAAGCTGTCATCCATGCCCAGGATTTCCAGGTGCTTTGCAATCGCTTCCTGGACCTTGCCGTCGTCTTTCAGCTTTTCCGCTTCGTCGTACAGGACGTTTAGATCGGCCATTCCAAATCTTCTCCTTTTGATCTTGAACGAAATGTCGGAACTAGCGTACAAACCGACGTGCGATCGAAAGCAAAAAACATCAATGCGGAATTCATCCCCATAAATAGGTGGCTTACAATTCCGGATCGTCGTTCGCCGGATTTCAGTGTAGCAGAAGAGCCCATGTCGTCGCAGGGGGGCAGAATCTTTCGCACCTCGGAAAACGGCTGCATGAGAGCCTTCCGACTGGACGATCAATGTGCTTGCGAAGTCATCCGTGTTCAGAATCTCAGGCGAGAACTTGTCCCGTGACCAGCATTCATCCGACAGCAGTGGTAGACCCGCGAGCGGAAATCGCGGCGAACGTCTCGATCGGTCCTTTTTCCATCGTGGAATCGGAGGTCGTGATCGGCGAGGGTTGCCAAGTCGGCGGCCACACGGTGATCAAAGCGGGGACGCGCCTGGGCAAGAACAACCTGGTCTCAGAAGGGGCCGTTCTGGGCGGCCGTCCCCAGCACCTGCGCGCCGGTGAGCGGGTGGGCAGATTGCGAATCGGGGACGGGAACATGATCCGCGAGAATGTTACGATCCACTGCGGGCTCGGAGCGGACGACTGGACGGAGGTTGGTGACCAGAATCTGCTCATGGTTAACGCCCATATCGCCCACGACTGTCATATCGGCAATCATACCGTCTTGACTAACAACGTCATGATCGCAGGGCATGTTTCCATCGGCGATCGAGCATATCTGTCGGGCGCGGCGGGGATTCATCAATTCTGCCGCATTGGCCAGCTGGCAATGGTCGGCGGCCAGGCGCACCTGAACCGCGACGTGCCGCCTTTTGTGACCGTCGATGGCCTGAGCAGTCATGTCGTCGGTCTAAACATGATCGGGCTGCGCCGCAACGGCTACGGCGATTCGGACATTCGTCAGCTCAAAGCGGCGTATCGCATTATCTACCGCAACGGGCTGTCGTGGAACGACGTGCTGACGACTCTGCAGCGGGAATTCCTGGCCGGCCCCGCGGCGACATTCTATGAATTCCTTAGCCAAGCCCGGCGCGGCATCATGCAAGAGCGCCACGGTCCCGGACGAGCGCCGCTACGCCTGTTTACCGATCCCGAGACGAGCGAAGCTGCAGCGGCGTTGCGGCGCGCCGTCTGAGTTCGCTTTTCGTGCGTGAGAAGCGGCGATGATCCACCACCGATTCTGAACTCGAATTATTCTCGCACCTGTGATGTGGCACTGGCAGCTTGCCTAGGTTGCCATCTCCCGCGGGCTCGCAGTCTGTGCTACAACCTCGTGAGCGATCCGGGTTGGTCCGCCATCGAATTTGTTGTGGTCGGAGTTTGTAGTGTGTCGCGAGTTTTTCGAGTCTGGGGCAAAAAACGCGGAAATCGTCGGACGGGTTCCCCGTGGCTGGGAACCGTGGGCGAGGTGCTGTTCTCGAGTGCGATGTTCGTGCTGGGGGTCACATCGCTGACGGCATTGATTTTGGCGCAGACGCTGAGCCGTTCGCCGCCGTTTCCCCCCGGACTCGGTTTCTGGGTCTTGGTCTTGGTGCTCTCGTCGTTTGTGCTGTTGGGCGGAGGTGGCGTCATTTGGACGGTTCTGCACGCCAGTGCAACGCGCGAACGGCGCTCGGCACTGGTGCGCCGAGCGGCCAACCTCGACCTGCGCGGCCCCAGCAGGCCGCCAACCGCCGCCGCGTCGCCCCCGGTCTATCCCAACATTCCCAGCGACGCCAACTTGACCAATAGTCCGGGAGTGAAGCTCAGCTATCGCCTGCCCGTGGTCCAGTCGCCGGCTTGGCGGCTGGTCTTCGCCTCGGTGTTCGGGCTGATTTGGAACGTCAGTGCCGCGTTCTTGATCTATTTTGCCGTCAAGAGCATTCTGAGCGGCCAGCCCGAATGGTTCTTGGTGCTGTTCATCATCCCGTTTGTGGCGGTCGGCGTGTGGGTCGTGCGGGATTTTGTCCGGCAGATGCTGATCCACACCGGCATCGGTCCGACGCACCTGGAAATCTCCGGCCATCCGCTGCGTCCCGATACCGGATATCAAGTGTACGTGTCTCAAGGCGGCCGGTTGTCGATGCACTCGTTGACGCTGAGCTTGGTTTGCGAAGAAGCGGCGACCAGCCAGCAGGGCACGGACTTGCGAACGGAAACCAAGGTTGTGTTCGATCGGCAGATCTTCCGCCAGACGCACTTTCGGATCGATCCGGGGCTGCCCTTCGAACACCAGTGCAGCGTCGAAATTCCCGCTCACGCCGCCCACTCGTTCCAATCCGAGCACAACGCGGTAAACTGGAAACTGGTGGTGCGCGGCGAGGCGGAATCCTGGCCGCCCTTCGAGCGCGCCTTTCCGGTTATCGTTTATCCAGCCCATGACGGTCACGAAGCTCTTGATCGAACCCCTGATCGCGCTCAGAATCTGTAGTCCTTCCGGCGTATTTCATCCCGGCGATCTGCTCCGTTGCGAGTACCAGATCGACGCCGTCCAGCCGGCCGAGATCCAAGCCGTCGAAGCCTCGGTGTTGTGGTACACCGAAGGCAAAGGCGACGAGGACCTGGGCGTGCATCACTTCGAGCGGAACACGCCCAGCGATTCGGTCGACGGCGACTTGCGGCAACTCCACTGCCTCCAGACGCATCTGCCCCGCAGCCCCTTGACCTATAACGGCTTCCTGGTCAAGATTCGCTGGTGCGTCCGGGTGCGGCTGTTTTGGGGACGCGGCAAACAGACGCACGTCGATCGCATCTTCCAATTGACGTCACGCGATCACTAGCCCTCCAAAAGGAATCATTCATGAAACGGTCCCGTCTGAGATGCGCGTTGGGATTGATACTGCTGGCGGGCTGCCAGGGCGGCAAACCCAGTCCACCACCGCCGCCAAGCCCCGAGCCATCGGCTACCCAGAACGATCGCAGTCCGACCACGAACGTCGCCGAAGCGGACGATGCCCAGGCCGTCGCTGCGCTGGAAGCCATTGCCGCGGTGCTCAAACGCGACGGCGAGGGATTCGTCACGGAAGTGAACTTCCGCGGCACCTCGGTCGACGACGCGGCCCTGACGCATTTGCTCGGACTGCGGCGGTTGCGGTCGGTGACGCTCGCAGAAACGCCAGTGACCGACGCCGGGTTGGCGACCCTGGGGACCGTCACGGCCTTGCAGACCGTCGACCTGCGGGAGTGTAAGATCACCAACGAAGGGCTTCAGCATCTGGCCGGCTTGACGAGCCTGCGGAGCCTGCGGCTGTCGGGCAAGAACGGCGGGACGACGGTTGATGACGAAGGACTTGCCGCCCTGGCGAAGCTGACGCAGCTGAAAGTTCTGGGGCTCGATTTCCTGTGGGTCAGCGAACAAGGATTAGGGACGCTCGGCGAATTGAAAGGCCTCGAAGAGTTGTATCTCGCGCAAACGCTGATCGACGATGCTTCTTTGGCCACGCTGGCCCTGTTTCCCCGCTTGAAGAAGCTGCGCATCGCCAAGACGCAGGTCACCAGCGAGGGACTGGCTCACGTGCCTAAATTAGCGCAACTCGAAGAATTGGACCTCAGCGAGTGCAGCCAACTGGACGACGCCGGACTGGCCCATCTGGCCGGCATGACGCCCCTGACGCGGCTCAACCTCTGGCGAGTACCGATCGGCGATGCCGGCGTCGCGCGTCTGGCCGGCTTGATCAATCTGCAATGGCTGAATTTGGACAATACCTTGCTGACCGACGCAGGCCTGGAGTCCTTGGCGGGGATGAACCGGCTGGCTTTCCTGCATCTCGGTTCGACCGCCGTGTCCGATGCCGGCCTGCACCACCTGGAGTCGCTGACGGCACTCAAGGATCTGAAAGTGACGCGCACGCCCGTAACAGCCGATGGTGTGACGGCGCTGAAAAAGAAGTTGCCGGACACCGAGATTCAGTTGCAGTATATCGAAGGCCAATAGGACACCAGCCTAACGAACTCGCTGGCAAGCAGCGAGGATTCGAGGAACGCGAATTTGGCAGGTCGTTCGTCGGACACGAGCTCTCCGCCAAAAAAACGCTCGCAAGAAAACAAGAAAAGAGGAGGCGACCATCGGACAAGGTGAAAATCGGACAAGGTGAAAATCGGACAAGGTGAAAAGGGTTGTCAGGAGCCTTCACTTCCGTTAAGCTTGGACGAGCGTTGCGAATCACGGCGGAACATTCCGGCAAACCGCATCAAGTCAACGGAGGATGAAGCGGCGAAATGACCGACCTGCACAACGAGCGAAAACTTCCGATCCTCCTGATCTATGACATCGATCCAGCTTGGACGCAAGCCGAGCAGGAGGAAACGAAACGTGTGAGCCAGCGGTTGGGTCATGCCATGCGGCGGCAGGGACATTCGGTGCAATTCCTGCCCGTGAGCGATCCCGATCTGCCGAGCATCTTGGCGGCGCATGACCCGCGCGACGTGATCGTGTTCAACTGGTGCGAAGCGGTGCCGGGGATCGAACGGAGCGAAGCCTGGGTGGTGGAAACATTGGAGCGGCTTCGTTTCACTTACACGGGGGCGACGCCCGATGTGATCAAGCGGAGCTACGACAAGCCGCAGGTCAAGCGGTTGCTGCAATCACAGGGGGTTCGGACGCCGAAATGGAGACTATTCCGCTCGTCGGCGGAAAGCGGCTGGAATTGTTTTCCGGCGATCGTCAAACCGGCTTGCGAGCATTGCAGTTTTGGGATCGATTCCGGCGCCGTCGTCTGCGATCCGGCGGAACTGAATCAACGCGTCACCTACGTGTTGGACACCTTCCAGCAGCCGGCGATCGTCGAGGATTTTGTGGACGGCCGCGAGTTTCACGTGCCGATCTGGGGCAACGACCAGGTCGAGATGCTGCCGCCGGTCGAGATCGACTTCTCGGCCTTGGATCAGCTGGCCGACCGCCTCTGTTCCTACGACGCGAAATTCGCTCCCGACTCGATCGCGTATCGCAAGATCAAGAGCTGGGCTCCGGCCCGCTTGTCGCCGGAGGAAATGATGCGGCTGGAAGCGGCTTCAAAAGCGGCCTACCAGACGCTGGACTGTCGGGACTACGGGCGCATCGACGTCCGTTTGCGGGACGGCGTGTTTTACGTCCTGGACGTCAACCCGAACGCCGATCTCAGCTTCGACGCCAGCTTGGCCTTGGCCGCGGAGAAAGCCGGCTATTGTTACGGCGCGCTGGGCAGCCGCGTCGTCGACTTCGCGCTGGAACGACATCCCTCAAAAGCGGGCACCCCACCAGTAACTGCTCAAGATGGCCGTTAGCTGCGCCACCAGGGAGACGCGATCCGCGTTCGGGGCGATCCGAATCCCGGACGAGCTGGCCACGGTCGTATAATCCCGGTACAGCGTGCGCAGGTCGCCGCGCGTCCGATCGCCGTTGCCGCTGGCCCAATGCGTGATCCCGTCCAGAATCAGTTCCTCATTGGCTTCGAGGAATTCGGCCAGGCACAGACCTTCTTCGATGCCCTGATCGTCGGGACTGCTGAGCGTGGCGATTTCGGCCAGATCGTTGGCCATGCCCTCGGCCGTGTCTGCCGAACCGCGTTCACACAACCGCAACCATGACTCGGTGATCTTCCATCGTGGCGGCTCACCGTCCCGGCGGCTCAGCAGAATCGCGAAGTACTGGCTCGGTTCATAAGAATCCGATCCATTCGCCTCGTTCCAGGCGTCTCGCACCAGGCGAGTCTCGGACCACCGAAAGAAAACTGTGTGTTTCTCCTTGGGGTCGACAAGGATGAACTTCCGCTGTTGGGGCAAGTAGCCGATCACGGCGATCCAGTGGTCGAAATCCTTGGACAGGAGAATGGCGGGATTACCGTGGCGAAGGTGAACGCGCAGCCGGCGCGCGAATTCTCGCCCTTGGCGTTGTTCTCGGCTGAGGACGAACTCGGATTTGACGCCGAATGCACGGGCGGCGCGGCGCAACCCGCGTTCATCCACCCCGTGAATGAATACGCTGACGGGGCGGCCCGCCGCCGCCGCCAATTGGCGCTGCGTGGCCGAGATCCCGAGGATGAACAGGCAGCCGGACAGACTGCAAGGGCCGCAGTGACTTGGCAGTTGCAGCTCACACAACGGAGCAAACACGCGTTTTTGCTTCGATTTCATCGGATCGTATCAGCTACGACACCAAAGGTTTGGGTCGATTTGCATACAGCGAGAGGCAATCATCCATCGAATCCAGGCGGGAGTCTTGGCGAGCTTTCGGCAAAGGACACTTCCGGTTAGTCAGGAAGCCTGCCCCCCCAGCCGCAGGAAAGCATCTGTCTGCTCGTCCCATTCCGGTGTCATTGTGTAGCCAAGCCGCGGAAGTGTCAAGGGTTTGGCGCTGGCAATGGAGCTTGCGTGAGCGGCTGTCAATCGGAACGTAACATATTGTGCCGCCTGTATTTCCGGTCATGGCGCAAGCCGTTGGACAAGTTTTTTTCTCCGCCCTCAAAATGCGAAAGCCCGGCCGTTGTGGAGCGGCCGGGCTTTGATTCGTGGATGCCTCGGGCGGCTTACACGATGTCGGCGAGCACGGCGTCGACAGACGCCTCGTAGCTACCGGCGTCGCCCGTGGAAGCCAGCAGCTCAGCGGCCGACACTTCGGACAACGACTCGCCTTCGGCTGCTGCAGCCAACGGATACATGGGCAGGCCATAGTCGTCCGCATCGCCCAGGACTCGCCTCATCCAGGTACCCGACTTGTACATGCTGCGGATCGCATCGTCGGTCGCGTTGATTTCGCGTACCGTCGACGTTCGCGTGTCCGTCAGCGGCACTTTGCCGTCTTGGATGGTTACCTGATAGTTGTTCGAGTTGGTCGGAGATTCACGGCCAGGCACATATTCGTTCCAGCCGCCGAGGTCGATATACCAGAGCAGCTTGCCAAAGGCGTCCGACCCGAACAACAAGCCGCCGTCGGTCGAACCGGAATGGACGAGATCGTACAATCCCATGCCGGCGAACTCCGAACGGAAACCCATTTCACCGAAATTGTTATTGACGCCCAGCACGCCCACCGCATGACCGAACAGCGGCAGGACGAGTCGCATTTGATCGTTCGCAAGCATCGTGCCGCCTTGATCGCCGATCGTGTCCTTGCCATCGATAAAGGCGGACGGCTGGTGTTGGGTCAACGTGTACGCGGTACCGGCTTGACTGGGCAGTACGTTGCTGAACTTGTACAGCCCCGTGGCGTCCGTCCACGCCGACAGGTTGACGTAATTGCCTTCCACGTTCGTTCCGCTCAAGGTCAGTTGCACGCTGCCGATTCCCCATTCGCCAGCGTCTTTGATCCCGTCGTTGTCGGCGTCGAAGTAAACGTATCCGGACACATCGCTGGGCACAAAATCGACCACGACCAAGTAGACGGTAGCCGTGGCGGTCAATCCCGAGCCGTCCGGACGATCGTTGATGGTGTAGACGATCTCCACATTGCCGGTAAAGCCGGGCGTCGGTGTGTACAGCAGCAGGTTGCCGTTCTGAATAACGACCGTGCCGTTGGCAGTGTTCGCGGCGGTGATCGTCAGCGTCTCCCCGACATCCGGGCCCGTGTTGTCGTTGGCCAGCACGTTAAAGGAGTTGTTGCTGGTGTTCCACAAGACCGTAGACCGATTCGTCGGACTGCCGTCGTTGTTGGCCACCGGCGGATCGTTGACCGGAGTGACGGTGATCGCCAGCGTATCGGTATCGATTAACTCGGTCAGGCCGGAGGGAGGCGGATCTCCCGTATTGCCCTTGTCGTTCGTCGAGATGACCAGCTGTGCCGGCCCATTGTAGTCTTGGCTCGGCCGGTACTTGAGTCCGTTTAAGGCCGCATTGATATTGGGAATGGAACCGACGAGCCTGAGGGAACCGGGACTCAGGACGGTCATCGTGACACCAGCGTTTACGACTGAGGTCAACGTCCCGTTGGTGGCGGTCAACGTCACTTCCACGGCGGCTAACCCGGCGTCCGGATCGCTCACCCGCAAGTTTCCATTGAAGAACAGGTCGGTGTCCTCGGCCACCGCTACCGGTCCTTGCGGTACGATATTCACCGGCGGATCGTTGATTCCGCTGACGATGATCTGCACGATCTTGTTCGGTGCCGCGTCTTGGCCGTCGGTGGCGGTGAGAGTCAAGGTGGGCGTTCCCTCGTAGCCTGCCGTGGGATCGTAGACCAAGGCCATCAGCGCGTCGTTCACACCCGCCACGGAACCCATGATCGTCAGCGTGGCCGAATTGTTGCCGACGACCGTCACTCCCGCCGGCGCACCGGCGATCAGGATTCCCGGATTCGCCGTTCCGTCGGCGAGTGTCAAGCCGACCGTCACCTGGGGGCTGTCGACATCGACGACCGAGATCTCTGTGGCGGTGCCGCGGGCGAACGTCAGATTGACGTCTTGCCGTGTGGCCGCTTGCTGAGGAGCCGTAATGACCGGTGGATCGTTCACCGCCGTGATATTGATCGTGATGGTGGCCGTTGCGACCTGAGGTGCGCTGCCGCCGCCGAAATTGCCGCGATCGTCGACGGTGAAAACGAGCACGTCCCCTTGAGCCCAGTTTTGGGCCGGGGTGTACGTGGTATTGTTCAAGGCGTTGTTGACGTTGGCTACCAAGCCCGTGATGGTCAGCGCGCCCGCAGGCGTCGTGCCCACGACCACGTTCGCGGTGGAACCCGGCGTCAGCGTCCCGTTCGAGACGCTCAGCGTGACCTGCACCCCGGGAGCCGTCGGCGCCGCGTCGGCATCGACATCGTCGATTTCCAACCGGTTCGCGCCGGAAAACGTGAACGAGGTGTCTTCCAGCGTCGTCACGGACTGGGGGGCCATGGTGATCACGGGACTGTCGTTGATCGGATTGACGGTAACGAACACCGTGGTGGTGCTCGGACCATCGCCCGCGTCGGGATCCTCGGAGTCGGCGGCGGTGTAGGTAAAGGTCTCCGGGCCGAAGTAGTTGCCGTCGCGGGTGTAGGTGATGTTCGTCCCGTTGTTTACGACGACCCCGCCCGCCGAGCCTTGGGTCACGCCGGTGATGGTCAGGTTCCCGCCGCCCAGCACGCCGGCCAGGTTGATGTCGTTGGCCAACACGTCGAACGTGTGGGCGCCGGATCCTTCGTCCACCGCAAAAGTGTCCGAAACCGCGCTAGGTTTTGAGCCGGGTATCACGGCGATGGCGACGGTGTCGGTATCGGTCAGCGCCGGCGCGGGCGAGGCGCCTAGATCGCTGGTCGTGATCGTCAGCGTGTCGTTCTGCGGGAACGTATTGGCTTGGTACGTCAACGTGCCCAGGGCGGAGTTGACGGCGTTGACGAGGCCCCGGAACGAGAGCGCTCCGGTGTTCAGCCCGGTCACGTTGGTCAGGTTCGCCGTCGTGCCGAGATTCAGCTTGCCGTTGAGGACGTTTAAATTCACCTGGACGGGTTTGCCTTCCGCAACCGCCTCGACATCGGTCACCGAGAGCGCCGGAGTAAAGGAGAGCAGCTCTGATTCGATCACCGTCTGGGCCCCGGGGACCGTGTTGAGGGGCGGATCGTTGACCGGGTTGACCGTAACGGTGAACGACCGCTGGAACGTCGCATTGTCGCCCGTGGTCGCCAGGTTTCCGTCCAGACCGCCGTCGGTCACCGTGACCGTCACGACCGCGGAGCCATTCAGGTTCTGAGGCGTGGTGAACCTTAGCAGGCCGGTGGCGTCGGGCGAAGTGTACTCGACCGTCAGATTGGGAATCAGCGTGGTGTTCGAGCTGGTGGCTGTCACCTGCAGCGGCTGCGTTTCCCCGCCGCCGGCGCCGATCCCGGCTAGGTTGACGGTCTGCTGACTGGCATCCTCGTCGATCGTGCGATTGGGGATGATGTCCAGCGTGGGCGAGTCGTTCACGGCGGTGACATTGACGGTCACCGTTCCGGTCGCCGTATTCGGAGTTGGCGTCTTGGCGTCCCGCACTTGATAGGTAAACGTGACCTGCCCGTTGAAATTGGCTGCGGGTGCAAAGTCGACGTTATTACCAGAAATGGTGACCGTTGCCGAGCCGGCGGGATTGACGGCGCTCAGTCCGCCTGCGACAAGCGACAGAGGCGCAATTCCGCCCGCCGCGGTGTTGACGGAATCGTTGCTCAAAACGGTGATGGAAGTGGTTCCCGAGTCTTCCAGCACGGTGCGCGTGTCATTGACCACGGTGATCGGCGCCAGAATGGTCAAGGGCGCCGGATCAATGAACCCGATGTTCGCCGGGTTGACTTCGGTATTCGAGCCTCCGCCGCCCGTAATTCCAAACACGAGCGTCTTGTTCGTTTCTGCGACGTTCCCCGAGAACTGTACGATCCCGCCCTGGTCAGCACGGACATCCACGCTGAAGAAGGGATATTCAAACCTGGGATCGCTCAAGCTGAAACGGTTGAGAAACGCCCCCACCTCGCCAAACTGGCGACTGCTCGCCTGACCGTCTTCCGGCGACTCTAACAAGGCGCTGGGGCCATTGACGTAGGGGTCGTAGAATGTAAAGGAGCTGCGAAACAGTGCGGCTTGGAGTTCGGGGGTCGTGGGGTTGATGGGGATGTAGTTGTCCACGACTTGCGGTGCCGGAGTGAAACCGGTGCCGATCAAGCCCGTGCCGACCACGGTCATGCCCGAAACGTTTTGCTCGCCCAATGCGCGAACAAAGCGAATGAAGTAGCGGCCATCGAAATCGGCCCCTTGCAGGGTCGTCACTTCGACGTTGCCCGTTCCGATCGCCGGCAAGGCTTCCAACGCGGCCTTGATCGCCGCTGAATCTTGGGCTCGAGAGGCCTGGTAGGAAATCGCCGCCGTCTGTTGCCCTTGGAAAGTCAGACGAAAGGTGCCCGTTCCCAAGACATCGGCGGGCCGCGTGGCATCCAATCGCAATTCTTGGGTTTCCCCATATCGAATCGTCGCCAGATTGGCGTTGGTCATCAGGACGTCCATGTACGCGGCGAAAACTCCCGTCGGGTTTCCAAACGCGGTGCTGCCGCCCTGCAAACGCACGTCCTGAACGTAACCGCGGACCTGAAACGTCTGCCCCACGCTGATCGAGTTGCTGGCGATCGAATTGCCGCTGATGTCCGTCAAGGCCAAACGATATCGCACCACGTCGCTCGGCGCGATCTCGCCTTCGCCGCTATTAACCGTGTTGACCACTCGCAGAGCATCGATCGCGGTCAGTGCTCCGTCGCCCGACACGTCCGTATAGTGCGGAACGTCCGCCATGTCAGGAAGTGATTCCGCCGAGTTCAGAAGTTCGCGACTGCCATACTGGTTCATGGCGTTGATCACAATCAACGCGTCCCTGGCATCGACGCGGAGATCGTTATTGACGTCCTCCGGCCAAAATCCGTTGTGGAACGGATTGGCACTCAGCATCATCCGATCTTCCAATCGCTCAGGCTGCAACCATCGGCGTTGCGTCCGGACATGACGACTTTTTGCGTGTTGTCGCTCGCGGCGACCGTGCGAACTGCGACGTGTCTGAATCATTGCTTATGTCCCGCTTTGAAAATAACGCGAAGCCTCAACCCCTGGGGAGGGTTACCGTGCCAACGAACGAATGTGAACGTTTTGCTCTTCGAGGGGTTGGAGGTCAGCAAAATTGCAGACGAAGCTAACATTGCCCCCCGCCAACGGCGTCTGCCCGACAGCTATGGACGCGGAAAAACCCAAAAAGTTCCTACAACGCCTCCTTCACCTGAATCCAAGCAAACGCTGAACAATCCGCTCCTTTGTCAAAACATACCGACACTTACAATCCTGTGCACATTATCCATAGTGCCCACATGCCCTATTTAATCGGTGGTTACGGCATCCGATTCGAGCGTCTCAGTGGACATTTGCATTCGTTTTCTCGAGCCGCGCCCCTCTGATCAAGAGAATCTCCTTAACCGGTGTAATCAACACGCGGAGCAGGGCAATAAATATGCAGCAATGCACTTGTCTTTTTGCCGGTCAATAAGGTCCACCTAATCGTCTTCCTTTATTACGAAAAGATCGTAGAATGTCGTTTCTTCCGGGCGATCCCCCCATGGACGGAAAGCTCCAGGCGATAGGGAGGGCCGTTGTTTCGGCCTGGGATTAGGAAATGGCCACCGCTTTCGGTGAGATCGAGGAATGGATCGACAACATCAGTTGATGCTCTACCGAGCGATGGTGACCGCCAGGCGGATCGATCAGCTCGAACAGGAGATCACCAACCGCGGTGAGGCTTTTTTCACCGTTTCGGGCAGCGGTCACGAGGCGTCCGCGGCGTTGGCGGCGCATCTCACACCAGATGACTGGCTGCACTGCCATTACCGCGACAAAGCGTTGTTGTTGGCACGAGGTGTCACGCCGCGAGCGTTCTTCGATAATCTGTACTGTAAAGACAGATCAAGTTCCCACGGACGGCAGATGTACGGCTTTTGCAGTGATCCGGGCCTGCATATACTCAGCATGGTTGTCCCGGTCGGGAACAATGGCTTGCAAGCAGTCGGAGTGGCGGCTGCGATCCGTGACCAAGCCGGCGCGCCGATCGTCTACTGCGGGTCGGGCGACGGGGCAACCCAGGAAGGCGAGTTTCTGGAAGCGTGTGCCGAAGCGGTTCGGGATCGGTTGCCGGTGTTGTTTGTCGTGCAAGACAATCATTACGCCATTTCCACGCCCACGACGGGCCGGACTTTTTACTCATTGCCGAATGGGGCGAACAACCAGTTCTTCGGCATGCGGATCCGATTTGTGGACGGCCGCCAAGCCGTTCATGCGTATCAGGCATTTGGCGAGGTGGTCGGCGAAATGCGCCGCCATCGCGGGCCGGCCTTGATCGTGCTGGACGTCGAGCGGCTCAGCAGCCACACCAATGCGGACGATCATTCGGTCTATCGCAGCGCCGACGACATCGCCCGCTGTCGCCAGACGGGCGACCCGATCCCGATTTTTGAACGCTGGTTGCTGGAGCACGGCTGGAGCGAAGCGGAACTGGCCCAAGTTCGGCAGGAAATCGAACTGGTCATTGCCCAGGCGGATGAAGAGTCCATTTTCGGCCCCGATCCGGAGCCGGTCTTCGAGGCCAAACGGCCGCTCAACGTCGAATTGACTCATCCCTCGCGGGAACGTCGAGGCTCCAACGACGGGCTGCAGTTGATCATGCGGGACGCGATCAGGGAGGTGTTGCGGGATCACCTGTGCAGAGACGAACGGGTATTCCTGCTGGGCGAAGACATCGAAGACCCAAAAGGAGATGTGTTTGGCGTGACGCGGGGGCTCAGCACGGCCTTTCCCGGCCGTGTGGTGAATGCGGCCCTGACCGAATCGACGATCATCGGCGCTTCGATCGGCCGCGCGTTGGTTGGCCAGCGGCCGGTCGCGTTTATCCAATTCGCCGACTTCCTGCTGCCCGGTTACAATCAACTCGTCTCCGAACTCGCCATGTTGTATTGGCGATCGGGAGGCCAATGGAACGCGCCGGTCATCCTGATGATCGCCTGTGGTGGTTATCGGCCGGGCCTGGGGCCTTATCACGCGCAAACATTCGATTCGGTGATCGCCCACACGCCGGGTTTGGACGTCTTCATGCCGTCGACGGCCAGCGATGCCGCCGGACTGTTGAATGCGGCCTTCGAGTCCGAGCGGCCGACGGTGTTCTTTTATCCCAAGAGCATGCTGAACAACCCCGATCTGACCACCTCGGCCGACGTGGACCGCCACTTCGTGCCGATCGGCACGGCGCGCCGGGTGCGGGCAGGGCGCGATCTGACGCTCGTGGGGTGGGGCAATACGGTCTCGTTATGCACGCGAGTCGCTGCGGCGCTCGAGACTGCGGGCTTGGAAGCCGAAGTGATGGACTTGCGCTGCCTGTCGCCCTGGGACCAGTCGGCCGTGCTTGCTTCGGCCGAGAAGACGGCGCGGCTGATCGTGGTTCATGAAGACAATCAGACGTGCGGCTTGGGCGGCGAGATCCTGGCCACGGTGGCCCAGCGGACCTGCGTTCCGGTGGCGATGCGACGCGTCGCGCGGCACGACACCCACATTCCCTGCAATTTCGCCAATCAGATCGAAGTCATGCCGTCCTTCCAGCGTCTGCTGACGACGGCGGCGGAACTGTTGAATCTGGAAGTCAGCTGGATTGCGCCCGCCAAAGCGGAGGAGGGCGTGCACGTCGTCGAAGCGATCGGTTCGGGGCCGTCCGACGACACGGTGACGGTGGTGGAATTCGCGGTCGCCAGCGGCGCGCGCGTCGAGCGCGGCGACTTGCTGGCTTCGTTAGAGGCCACCAAGAGCGTCTTCGAGTTGACTTCGCCCGTTTCCGGCGAGATCGAAACGATCCTGGTCGGGCCGGGCGATGTTGTCGATGTCGGCGCGCCGATGATGCGAATCCGCACCGGCCGGCAGACCTTGCGTCCCAAGCCGATTACCCAGGAGCAATGCGGCACGCCCGTGCTGACGCGCAAAGTGGCCACGGGCACGTTGCACCTGCCGCACGAGTTCAAAGAACGGCGTCCGTTCGATGTCGGGATCTCGTCGGTGACCACCGTGACCGGCAGCCGCGTCGTCACGAACTTGGAGCTGCTGGATCGGGGCGTGATCAAGCACGTGCCGCCGATGTCGACGGAGGACATTGTCCGGCGGACGGGCATCGAGAGCCGGATGTGGGCCCAGAACGGCGAGAATGCCGTCTCGATGGCCGCCCGGGCCTGCTGGAACCTACTGGACCAGGAAGCGCTGATTCCGGAAGACGTCGATCTGGTGATCTGCAGCACCACCAGCCCCACGACCGTCACGCCGTCAATGGCATGCCAGGTGCTCGCGGCGCTGTGCAAAGGCAAAACCGAGTTGATGGCGCAGGCTTACGATATCAACGCCGCGTGCTCCGGCTATTTGTATGCCCTGCAAGCCGGTTACGATTACCTGCAGAGCACGCCGCTGGGCCGGGTGCTGGTCGTGACCGCCGAAGTGCTGTCGCCTTTGCTGGACCCCGAGGACTTTGACACGACGATCCTGTTCGGCGACGCCACGTCCGCCACCGTGCTGTACGGCGAGGCCCATTTCGACAAAGCCACGGCCCGGCTGCACCGGCCGGAACTGTCGGCCAAAGGCGAGGATGGCAGCACGCTGTCCGTGCCGCTCTTGCATGACGGCTACATTCAAATGAAAGGGCGGCGGGTCTTCAGCGAAGCCGTCCGGTTGATGGTCACCAGTCTGAATCGAGCCTGCGATCGCGAAGGATTGCGCGTCGAGGATTTGAGCATGGTCATCCCGCATCAGGCGAATCAACGGATCATCGACGCGATCCAGAGCCGCATCGGCGTCCGCGTATACAGCAACATTCGCAAGTACGGCAACACGTCGTCATCCAGCATTCCGCTGTGCTTGTCCGACATCTTCCCGACCATCCAGAAAGGCGACCGCTTGGGCCTGTGCGCCTTCGGGGGTGGGTTCACGTTCGGCGCCTGCATCCTGGAATCCAGCTGACTATTTGGGACCGGGCGTTCAAAATTCAATTTTGGCCGACAGAGAGCCCGACCCCCTAATCTTCCTTCGGAGACGCCACGGGGGCGCCGGGCTTCGCCGAGCCCGCTTTTTGCTTTTCGTCCAAGCGGGGAACCAGCACCAAGCGGACTTTGGTTCCCAGCGGCGGGATACGTTCCGTCCAAGCGGTAAACAGCAAGTCCTGGTTGTCTTGGCTGCTGGCGACGGGCAGGTCCAGCATCGCCGTGGGGAAATTCGAGACGCAGATGAAATCGCCGCCGTCCGCCTGATAATATTGTTGCTCCGTCGTCTCGTCCGTCCACAAAGCGCTCCCGGCGAAGACCCACGGGTGACTCATCTCCCGCTCCGTCTTGACGTCCTTGATCCACTGCTGAGCCCGGACACGGTTCTTCTTGCCGGCCTCATCTTCCCACAGCACGTAAACGTCGACCACGGGCCCGCTGGCCGGTCGATAGGACGGATCGAAGCTGACGGGCTTGCCCGGCTGAGCCCCGACGGCCATCAGCGCGGCGTGGACATACTGCGCTTTACTGTTCACCGACACGATCGATTCGTGCTCTTTGCTGCCCCGCGGACAGGCGAACATCTCCAACTGGCCTTCGCGCAGACAAACTTGCCCGTCAACGATGACCAGCTTGCGCTTGGGGTCGATCCACAAGTCGTAATCCTTGGTCATCCGGATGATTCCCGACGCGTCGCCGGCCGGGGAGGTCTCCGCCTTCGGCGAAATCGCAGCCGCAGATTCAGGCACAGGCGGGGACTCGGCCGCCGGGGCAGCGGGTTGGGTCGTCTCGGACGGGCCTGTCGCCTCGGCGGCCTGTGCCGAAATGCTGCCGATCGTGCCCAGCACGGCGAGCAAGGCGGCCCAAAGTTGCGGAACGTGGAACATAGATCATTCTCCTCGGCAATCTTGAGTCGGCAAGCGTGTGGCGGACGCGACGCGTATTTCGTCAAGACAACTCCCCCTGACAAGCCGGCTCCTTTCGCCTAATCTTATGCGTTTTAGAATCCTGTCGCGAATTCTTCCATTATAGGCCCAGGAGCGTTGCCCGCTATGCCCACTGCAACTCGGATCACAAGTTCCGCCTCTCGGATCGCGGAGCCGGAACGGTGGAGCGAATGGTCGGTCCATCTGCAGTCGCGTTCCGCGCCTCTTCCCCCGTGGGAACGTTTGGCCGCAGGCCGCCGTTCACCCTTGTCCTGGTCTCGCCCGCTGGAGACCGATGGCGCAGCGGCGGCCGGCGGACTGCGAAGCCGCATGGAGGCCTGGATGCGGGCGTCGGCGGCACCGTCATCGGCAGATGTCATGCGGCACCTCGAACCGTGGCTCGGCGACGATGCCGGGCGGGTGCCGGACGAGGAGTTCGCGCTGGAATGCCTCGGCTGGAGCTACCTGCTCCCGAAGCTGGCCGGCGTGTTGCCGCCCGTACCGTGGTGGAAGACGTTGGGCGTCTTGTCAGACTGGGCGGCGAGGCCCACCGGTCCGCCGAATTCGCTCCCGCTGCTGGTGGAGCAATTATTGACCGGGGAATTGCCGTGGACATTGGCCGATCAGTTTCCTGAACTGCCGCATTGCCGGGCCCTGGGCCGGTCCGGGCGGCGGCAGCTGAGCGCCGGTGTCCTCGCCTGCGTCGACGACACCGGCTTGCCGCACTACCGGCACCTGGATCTGGTGCGTCCGTTGTTGGCCTGCTGGACCCGCTGCCGCAGCCTGGTTGATTCGGCCGGCGGGATTTGCTTCACCGCCGTCGCTCAATCGCGCTACGAACGGTTCGTGCGTCAAGCGCTCCAGTTGTCGCGTCAGAACGGCGAGCCGGTGTTCAGCACCTGCCGGGCTGGCCCCCGCGACGCTCAGTGGATGGACGCGGCATTGGCTCTGGCCGGCCGCGAAGAGGACGCGGCGATCGCCGACCAGCTGTTGCCGTGGCGCGCCGCCTCGCGGGCCGCCAGTGCCGAGCGAGTCTGCTTTCCCCGTTCGTCCGTAAACTCCGAGTCCGCCCAGTTGGCTAGTCTGCGGCCGGCGTGGCTGCGGGGCGGCGAACACTTGGTCGTTGGTCACGACCAAGGTGTCCTGCGCACCGAATTGAGCTGTGGTTCAACGACGGTGTGGTCCGGGGCTTGGTCGGTCGAAGTCTGCGTGGGAGATCGGCGGCTGCAGCCTACCGCTTGGAAGGAGGTTTGTTGGCACTCCGACGATGACGTGGACTACTTGGAGTTGGAAACGACGTGGAGCGGATCGTGGCGACTGGAGCGTCAGATCTTATTGGCTCGCGAGGATCGTTTCCTGTGGCTTGCCGACGCCGTCGTCGGGCCGGACGTCCAGTCGCTGGAGTATCGCAGTGTTTTGCCGCTGGCCGGCGGGGTCGAGTTCCGGCCCGAGCAGCAGACGCGCGAGGGTTGCTTGATGCAGCGCCGGCGTGTGGCGCGAGTCTTGCCGTTGGCCTTGCCGGAATGGCGGGCGGCGGCGGCCGCGGGAAGCTTGGACGGCGTCCCCGAGGGTCTGCTGCTGCGGCAGCAGGCCCGAGCGCGGGGGCTGTACGCGCCGTTGTTCATCGACCTGAGTCCTCATCGGCTGAAATGGCCGGTCACGTGGCGGCAGTTGACGGTGGCGGAAAGACTGGAGATTCAGAAGCCGGACGCGGCCGTTGGCTATCGGATCCAGGTCGGTGGCGACCAGTGGTTGTTCTATCGTTCGCTGACGCCGCCGGCCAGTCGCACGCTGTTGGGACAGAACGTACTGCACGAATTCTTAGCCGCGCGGTTCGATACCGAAGGCGAAGCGGACGAGTTGCTAGCAATCGATCCGGTGGGAACTCCGTAAGCCTGCCGGCGTCCCGCAATTTTTTCTCGGAGCCATTTATCTTGCCGCCTGGAAAACAATGATACAATACGGCACCCATTTCGTTTCTTTCACCTGGGAGTATTCAACATGCGCAATTCCATGAATCGTCGAGGTTTTCTGCAGACGGCCGGCACGGCCGCGGGGCTGGCGCTGGTCAGCGGGCACGATTCGCGAGCCTTCGGTTTCGCGCCGGCTGCGGGTGCTCCGCACGCCGAGAAACTCGGCTGGCGGCTGGGCTGCCAGGCTTACAGCTTCAATCGCTACACGTTCTACGAAGCCATCGACAAGACCGCCTCGCTGGGCTTGCATTACATCGAGGCGTATCCGGGCCAGAAGCTGAGCGAGGACAAGCCTGACGCGCGGACGAACGAGTCCTTGACGCCGGAAACGCGCCGCGAGATCAAGGCCAAGCTGGCCGACAGCGGCGTGCAACTGGTGAACTACGGCGTGTGCGGATTGCCCAAAGAGTTGGACGCCTGCCGCAAGACATTCGAGTTCGCCAAGGACATGGGTATCGAGACGATTGTCTCCGAGCCCGCGCCCGACGCGTTTGATACGATTGAGAAATTGTGCGACGAGTACCAGATCAACGTGGCCCTGCACAATCATCCGAAACCCTCGCGTTACTGGAATCCCGACACGGTGCTGGAATTGTGCCAAGGCCGCAGCAAACGGATTGGCGCGTGCGCCGACACGGGCCACTGGATGCGCTCGGACCTCGACCCCGTCGAGCAGATCAAGAAGCTCGAAGGCCGCATCATCAGTTTCCATTTCAAGGATCTGAACAAATTCGGCGCGGGCGCCCACGACGTGCCGTGGGGGACCGGCGCAGGCAATGTCAAGGCGATCCTGGCGGAAATCCATCGCCAGCGCATCAAGGCTGTGTTCTCGATCGAGTACGAACACAACTGGACCAGTTCGCTGCCGGAGATCGCGCAGGGCGTGGCCTACTTTGACAAGGTGGCGGCCGAGCTGGCAGGCTAGGCGCAAAGCAAGGTAAGTGGCATTGAGCTAAGCGCCCGCGCAGGAATAAGTTGTTCAATTCCAAAGTAGTAGGCACACTCCGTGTGCCGTGAACTGCGGACGGCACACGGAGTGTGCCTGCTACGATTTGTTCAAGTTATTTCTGCGCGGTTGCTAACGACGGCGGCGTGCGTCGATCCGCCGTCGTTTTCGCTCTTGGCACTGAAACGAACTATTGATCCCGGCCGGCGGCTGAATCTCGTCTGCCCCACGCAATGTCCCCCTCCCACAATCTGGGAGGAAATGTTATCTTGGACGGTCGTCAAGGTCACATCTGGAAAACCACTTGGGAGTTCATTATGAAGAACGTCATCTCGTTCGTGCTCGGTGGTGGTCGCGGGACGCGTTTGTTTCCGTTGACCAAGTATCGCGCCAAACCAGCGGTGCCCTTGGCAGGCAAGTATCGCTTGATCGATATTCCGCTCTCGAATTGCCTGAACAGCGGCGTCAATCGGATCTACGTCTTGACGCAGTTCCTGTCCGTCAGCTTGCACCGTCACATTCGGCAGACGTATCAGTTCGATCACTTCAGCGGCGGCTTCGTCGAATTGCTGGCCGCCCAGCAAACGATGGACGAAGGCACCAATTGGTATCAAGGCACCGCCGACGCCGTCCGCAAGAACGTGCGTTATCTGCAGCAGCCCGGCGTAGATTACGTCCTGATCCTGTCCGGGGATCAACTGTATCGCATGGACTACCGCGAGTTGCTCCAAACCCACCTCGACACCCAGGCCGACGTGACCATCGGCGGCTTTCCGGTCTCCAGCAGCGCGGCGAGCGGGTTGGGGATTATGCGCACCGATAACGCGGGACGCGTGACCGGATTCGTCGAGAAACCAAAGTCGGAAGAGTTGCTGAAAACGGTTCGCCTGGAACCCGAGTGGTTCCAGAGTCGGGGCATGGTCCCCGACGGACGCGATTGCCTGGCCAACATGGGAATCTACCTGTTCAATCGCGATTTGCTCGTCGATCTGATGGTGAACACGAAGTACGAAGACTTTGGCAAGGAGATCTTCCCCCAGTCGATCAACACGCGGCACGTCCACGTCCACATGTTTGACGGGTACTGGGAAGACATTGGAACGATCAAAGCGTTCTACGATTCCAACCTGAGCCTGGTACGTTCCGATTCGCCTTACCAACTCAATACCCCGGAAGCTCCGGTCTACTCGCGAGCCCGCTATCTGCCGCCATCGCAGATCGACGGCGCGACGATCCGATCCAGCTTTATCGCGGACGGCTGCCAGATTGGCGAGGGTGCCGTGATCGAGAACAGCATTATCGGCCTGCGAAGCATGATCGGCCCGCGGGTGACGATTCGCAATTCCATCCTGATGGGGGCCGACTTCTACGAGCGCACGGCCGACTTGGAGCAAGATCGAATCGCCGGGCATCCGGCGATCGGCATCGGCGCCGGCTCGGTGATCGAAGGTGCGATTGTGGACAAGAACTGCCACATCGGCCGCGACGTGCGGATTGTAAACGAAACGCGCATTGAAAACAGCGAAGGCGACGACGAGATCTGCATGATCCGCGACGGCATTCCGATCGTGCTCAAAGACGCGGCGTTGCCGGATGGCTGGATGCTGCGGACCTAACGCGGCTCACTTCTCTTTCAGGATCTCGATCACGTCGGATTCCGGCTTGTCGGCGTGATCAAAGGGCAGCTTTCGGCCCAGCATTCGCAGAACCTCTTGAAAGCCCTCGGGCGCGCTGCAGCATTCGACGCGGCCGCCCTGAGCCTTGATGGTCTTGACCAGCACCAACAGCGTGCCCACGACCAACGCCGACAGTTGCCGCAGGGCTCGGAAGCTGATCAGCAGTCGATCCGGCTTGTTCTGTTCGGCAAATCGCAGGAGTTCCCGGCCCGCGGCCGCGACAGCTTCCCGGTCCGACCCCACGTCGGACAGGTACAGGATCTGTACGCCGTCTTGTTCCCGGATCTCAAAGTGGTGGTAGTCCGTCATCGTTGTTCCTTCCCCTTGGCCGCTAACAGTCTACCGCGTATGCTGTTGCAAGAGAAGCGAGAGATTCAAGATCGTGGGAGTTGTCCATGAACGATAGGACTGCCGGTGGACTTTCCGGCTGGTTTGCTGCGACGATCTTGTTAGGAGCCTTCTTGCTGTTCCAAGTCCAGCCGTTGTTCGGCAAACTGCTGCTGCCGTGGTTTGGCGGCAGTCCGGCGGTTTGGACGACGTGCCTGATGTTCTTTCAGATGGTTCTCTTGGCGGGGTACGCTTACGCCTATGGACTGTCTCGGCTGCGGCCCGTATCGCGGCAATTGATCGTCCATGGGACTCTGTGTGCGCTGGCCCTGTTGCTGCTGCCGATCACGCCGGGCGAATCTTGGCAGCCGGCAGACGGGACCCGCCCCGTGGAACGGATCCTGCTGTTGTTGGCGCGGCACGTCGGATTGCCGTACCTGCTGTTGGCGGCCACGTCGCCGCTGGTGCAGAGTTGGTTTGCGGCGGCGTATGCCAAAGGAGCACCCTACCGCTTGTACGCCCTGTCCAATTTGGGTTCGCTCGCCGGACTGCTCAGCTATCCGTTTCTCGTCGAGCCGCGGTTGACGACCGTCGGCCAGGGCACGACGTGGTCCGTGGCCTTTGGCGTCTATGCCGCATTGTGCGGTGTGCTGGTCGTGCGCATGCGCCGGTTGCGACTCCCTGGCCTCGATGCGCCGCGCGCAGCGCCGCCGATCGAGCATCCCGCCGAGCCGGCCGCGGGCGGGCGCGCCTGGGCGTGGTGGATCCTTCTGTCCGCCCTCGGATCGGTCCTGCTGATGTCGATCACCACTCACGTCTGCCAAAACGTGGCGGTGATTCCGCTGCTGTGGATCGTGCCGCTGACGATATACTTGGTGACGTTTATCATCTGCTTCGAAAAGGAGCACTGGTACGTCCGGCGCTGGTTTGCCGCCGCCGCCATGCTGGCGGTCCTGGCGGCCAGTTACCTCGTGCTGTTTCGGTATCTGGACGAACTCTTCCTGTCGTTTGGGCTGGAGGTATTGTGGTTCCAATTGACCCACAATATCGTCGTCGAGGCGACGCTGTACCTGCTCCTCCTGTTTCTGTTGTGCATGGTTTGCCACGGAGAACTGGTACAGCGAAAGCCTCCCCCGCAGCGCCTGACCGCTTTCTATCTGGCCGTGTCCGCAGGCGGCGCGTTGGGGGGGATCTTGGTAGCCGTCGTCAGCCCGCTCGTGTTCTCCTCGTATTTGGAGCTGAACCTGAGCCTGCTGGCGGGATTCGGCTTGGCGTTGTTCGTGTTTGCGGACGAGGCCCGCACGCATTGGCTTCCCGGCGTTTCGCGGCTGTTGCGGGGCGCGGCCCTGACGCTCGCGCTGGCCGCGTCCGCAATCGTCGCGTGGGGCCAGTGGGAGGCTTGGGACCGCGAAGGCGGCTTGCTGCGCGTGCGGAATTTCTACGGCGTGATGTCCGTCAAGGAACGCTATCCGCAGAATCCTCAGTGGCGAGGACTGGCGCTCTATCATGCCCGGACCTTGCACGGTTTCGAACTCCTGGCCCCGGAACTGCGCGGGAAACCGACGACTTACTATACGGAAGACAGCGGCGTGGGCCGAGCGTTGACCGCCATGCGGGAAGCAGGGCCGCTGCGCGTCGGCGTCGTCGGGCTGGGCGTCGGCACGTTGGCGGCCTACGGCCAGAGGGGTGACTATTTTCGCTTCTACGAAATCGACGAGGACGTCATCCGACTGGCGCACCGGTATTTCAGCTTCCTGCCGCAATCCGCTGCCGAAATCGACGTCGTCGCCGGCGACGCTCGGGTGTCGCTGGAACGAGAATCGGACCAACAGTTCCACATCTTGGTGCTGGACGCGTTTACGGGAGATTCGATCCCCGTCCACCTGTTGACGGTCGAAGCGTTCGCCTTGTACCTGCGGCATCTGCGCCACGACGGCGTGATCGCCGCTCATATCAGCAGCCGCTACGTCGACTTGGTTCCGGTCGTGACGGCGCTGGCTCGGCACTGCGAACTCGCCGAGGCGTATGTCGTCTGGCCGCCCATCGGCGTCAGCGTCAAATGGGCGGACGAGCACGGATTGTCCCTCACGCAATCCCAATGGATGCTGCTCGCCCGAGACCGGCAAATTCTACAGCGTTCGCCGATCGATGAAGCCGCCCATGTTTCGATCGGGCAGGAGGGGCCCCTGCGGTTGTGGACGGACCAATCCAATAACCTGCTGGAGGTGCTGCGCTAGTCGTTGCAGGTCATCTGTTTGAGCCGACAGGGATTTGGTACAAATTGAGATCGGTGAAGCCTAGCAACAGGAGGATCTTTCATGCGTTTGTCGTGGTTTGCTTCGTTGACGATCGTCTGGATGTTGGCCTCTCCCGCCGCCGGCGATGATTGGCCTCAATGGCTCGGCCCGCAACGCGACAGCGTGTGGCGGGAGAGAGGGATCGCGGATCGTTTTCCCGAGGCGGGACCGCGCGTGCAATGGCGAGCGCCGGTGGGCTTGGGGTATTCTGGGCCGGCGGTAGCCGACGGCAAGGTCTTCGTGATGGACTACGTGCCTCGTTCGGGCAAAGTGACCAACAATGCCGGCGGTCTCGACACGCTGGAAGGGGCCGAGCGGGTTCTGTGCCTGGACGCCGCGACCGGCAAACCGATTTGGAAATACGAGTACGATCGCCCATACGCCATCTCCTTCGGCGGCGGACCTCGCTGTACGCCCACCGTCGACGGGCCGCGGGTGTACGCGCTGGGCGCGGAGGGCAACTTGTCCTGTTTGGACGTTCCAACCGGAAAACTTGTCTGGAGCAAGGACTTTGTCAAAGATTACGGAGCCAAGACGCCGTTTTGGGGCGTGGCGGCGCATCCGCTGGTCGATGGCGACTTGTTGTTCTGCGTCGTCGGCGGCGCCGGCAGCGTGGCCGTGGCTTTTGACAAGCACACGGGCCGCGAAGTGTGGCGGGCGCTGTCCGCCGAACAGCAGGGCTATTGCCCGCCGACGATGATTGAGCACGGCGGCCGAAAGCAATTGCTCATCTGGCACGGTGATGCGCTGAACGGCCTCGATCCGGCGACCGGCCGGGCGTTCTGGTCGGTGCCCCTGAAACCGAGTTTCGGCATGGCGATCACCACGCCGCGCCAGCTCGGGCCGTACCTGCTGGCCAGCGGCTACGGCGATGCGGGCGTGTTGTTGAAACTGGACGACGCCGAGCCTGCGGTCCAAGTGGTTTGGCGGGGCAAGGCCGGCAACGCCGTGTACTGCGCCAACAGCACGCCGTTTCTCGAAGACGGGATGATCTATGGATGCGATGTCGGCACGGGAGCGCTGATGGGCGTGCGAATGCAGGACGGCGAACGTCTGTGGCAAACCTTCGAGCCCACCACCGGCGGCACGCGCCGCGGACGCTACGGGACGGCGTTCCTGGTCCAGCAAGAAGACCGTTTCTTCTTGTTCAGCGAGACGGGCCACTTGATCCTCGCCCGCCTCTCGCCGCAGGGGTACAACGAAATCAGCCGATTCCAGTTGCTGGAACCGACCAACTCCGTGTTCGGCCGCAGCGTCGTCTGGAGCCACCCCGCGTTTGCGGACCGATCGGTATTCGCCCGCAACGACAAGGAACTGGTCCGCGTGAGCGTGGCGGCGGAGTAGTGCCGGCGCCGGCCGGTAGCGGAAATCGCAAGAGACGATAAGTGTCGCCAAGATTGTAGTCGTCACGCTCCGCCGTGACGACAACGTCATCACGGCGGAGCGTGATGACCACCTTGAAAACCTCACGCGGTTGCCGCGGGGGAAGCCGCCATCGTCCGCCACAATTCCTGCAGCCCGCCGACGCGGTCGCGCGGCAGGCTGCCGCTGGAGTAGGCCGCACAACAATAAAGGTTCGCCAGCCCCACGGCTTCGCGGCCCACGGCGGCTTCGCACGCGCTCAACGCGCCGGCGAACTCGTGCGGCGTCTGCTCTGGGCCGCGCTGACAACCGTGCTCGCGGCCCCAGGCTTCCAGGGCCTGAAAACTGTACGCCACCAGCTCGCGCGGCGACCATCGCCGAGCGTCGCCGGTGACAAACGGGTCCGAGAAATCGGCAAACGGCCGAGGCGGCGGGGCGGTAACCGCGGGGCGTTCGTCCGTCGCCGACTCTACGCGGTGGCGGCCGAACAGGCTGTCCCAGAAGTCGCGAATTGCCTGCCAGAAATTTCTCAGTGCCTCCAACACCTGCCCCCGATTTCGCCAGAGCAGGTAGGCGACGATCGCCAGGAAGATCAGGTTGTATAACCATTTGAGTCCGTGCGGAACGAATCCCAAGACTCGGTTCAGCATCTCCGACGGATTGGGCATCCAGGATGACGACGGGGCTTCGCTGGGATCCACTTCCGACTCGAAGGGATTTTCGTCCGCTGCGGAATCGCCGGAACTCGCGTCCCGGGGCGGATCCTCGGGCTTGGGTTCTACCGGAGCTTGCGATTCGCCGCCGCCGGACGACTCCGGCGGATCGTCTTGCGATCGTGAATCCTCGGTATCAGCAGAGTCTTGGCCGCGCGGATCTTTCGGGTCTGCCTGCCGTCCGCTGTCGGGCGGCTCGGAAGATCCGGAGGATTCAGATTGGCCCGATTCCGAGTTGGCCGCAGGAGCTTCGCTCTGACGCTGGCCGGCTTGTTGACCGTGGCCCTGTTTGCCATCGCCCTGTTTGCCATCGCCCTGCTATACGTCGCCCTGCGTTCCAGCGCCCTGCTGTCCGGCGCCCTGGTATCCTGAGCCCGGCTTGACGGAGCGCCGGTCGTCGTAGCC
>Ga0366819_10041_pt2 | contig 76621 bp, 58 predicted proteins | sample TotcelFGM3001N15_FD_207091 | JGI IMG/M metagenome (GOLD analysis project Ga0366819, IMG submission 207091) | Enriched cells from coal bed in the Powder River Basin, Montana, United States - Total cells FGM rep3 HSBNCT.FGM.300.1.N15 ... | reverse complement strand
GCCACGGTGTTCTACGCCGAGCACCGGCTGAACAAACGGCCGGCGGCGATCAAAGTATTCCACAGCGAAACGCCGGACCTGGTGGAGAGTTTCAAGAACGAGGCGAAGACCGTCGAAGGCCCGGAGTTTCCCCGCCAGTTCGCGGCCGAAACATACTTGTCGCATCACGAACCGGGAACCCAGCCGTTCCTCGTCCTGGAATACGTTCGGGGCAAGCCGATCGACGAATACGTGGCGGACAACAAGCCGTCGCGGGCGATGCGGATCGAGTTGCTCGAACAGCTGCTGTCCGGCGTCCAAGCCCTGCACGAGCGGAATATAACCCACCGCGACTTGTCAGCCGGCAACGTGCTGGTCGACCAGCGGGGCAAGGTGCGGCTGTTGGACTTTGGCGAAGCGGGCGAGATCGTGCGGGCCACACAGCACACGACGCTACGGAATCCGCTGGGCAATCGCGGCTATTCACCCGGGGAACAGCTGCGCGGTGAGAAGCGGGCCGGCCCCGAGGACGACATCTTCAATTGCGCCATGCTCGCGGTCCACGTGCTGACGGGCAGATCGCCGCCGCCCAACGAAACCCGTTCGGGAGATCCCCAACACATAGTCGCTTGCCGCCGGCAACTGCGCGAAGCGGGGATCTCCGGCAGCTTGTCACGGATCGTCGCCAGCGGCCTGCGCGACCCGCAGCAGCGCGCGCGGTTGGCCGGGAAGATGGCGGCCCATCTGTTTGACGAGCGCGTGCGGCGGCCCCAGCGCCAGCGGACGGCAACCATCTGTTTGGTCATGGCGGCCGTGTTCCTGCTGGTTGCCGTGGGGTTCTGGTGGCGCCACGGCGAGACGCAGCGGGCATTGGCCCAGAGCGAGTACCACCGTTTGAAACGGCAGACGGCGGATATCCCGTACGGCAGCGATCCGGCCATTGCCCGACGATTGGAGGAGATCGGGCAGCTGGAGGACCAGTGGAACAGCCAGTCGGTGCGCGGCGAGCGGTCTGAGGCACAACGGACGTTGTACGCCATTATGGACGCCCTGCGGGAGGTGCTTCGGATCAACGCCGCTCTGGAGCGGTCGTATCCGCGGCGCGAGGCGTTGGGCACCGCGCTGCAGGCGATGCGCTGGGTCGAACAGTCGCCGCGGATCATGGACCGCAAGCGGGCGGCGGAAGCGGCTTACAAGGAGATCGGCGACTTGCTGGCCAGGGGCCATGCGGAGGAGGCGTGGACGCGGCTGGATGTCCTGCAGCGGGACGTGGCCGAATTGACTCGCGAGAACGCCTTGGCGGAACGGGCGGCCGAAGTCCAGCGGCAATACGAACTGCTGGACCAGAACGTCAGCGACCGGCTCCGCGGATTGGAATCGCACCGGCCCGTCGCCGAGTTGGCTGAACACGGCGGCGCGGCGTGGCGAGCCTGCGACTGGACGCTGGCCCAGCGGGATTATGGGCAAGCCCGGCAGCGGTTGGAGGAATTGCTTGCCAAAGAAGAGACCGCCGAAGAACGCGCCGCGCGCACGAAAGCCAGCGTCGAAGCCCTGCAGATGGTCGAAGCCGAGAAGCAGCGATTACGGGGCGAAATCGACCGCTTGACGGCCGAGCTAGACCAGCACGCGAGCCAATCGAAGGAGCTGGAAACCCGCGCCGCCAAGCTGAACCAACAGTCGCTGGCGGACCGCGACGAGTTGGCCCGGACTCGCGATCGGCTCAAGTCGGAAACGCAACGGCGGACCGCGGCGGAACAGACAGTCCAGGAGCAGCTGACGACGATCGCCCGGCTGGCGCGCGACAGCCGGCCACGGGACGAACCCCAACCGCCGCCCGAGAGCAAGGGCTCCCCCGCCACCGGTTCGACGGCCAAGACCGCGGGACTATCGCGCGTCCCGGACAGCCCGAGGGAGGTTTGGCGGAATTCGCTCGACATGACGTTCGTGCTGATTCCGGCGGGCCAGTACGAGCGGGGAGCGGGCCCCGGCGAGATCGACGCCAGCGCCGACGAGCGGCCGAGCCACCGAGTGCGAATCTCGCGGGATTTTCTGGTCGGACAGCACGAAGTGACGCAGAGCCAATACCAGGAAGTGACCGGCAAGAATCCCAGCTGGTTCTCGGCTCAAGGCGACGGCAATGCCAAAGTGGCGAAGCTGGACACCAGCCAGTTTCCGGTCGAAAACGTCACCTGGTTCGAATGCGTTGATTTTGCCAATCGGCTGAGCCAACGCGAAGGGCGACAGCCGTATTATAAACTGGCCGACGAACAACTTGCGGGCGACAAGATCATCAGCGGGACGGTGACGGCGGCCGGCGGGGACGGGTATCGGCTGCTGACCGAAGCGGAATGGGAATACGCCGCGCGGGCCGAGACGGCCACTATTTTCCCGTGGGGCGATTCGCTGTCGCCGTCGCAGGCGAACTTTGACGTCGGTGCCCAATACCGGGTTCCCTTTCCCGCCAAGGAGCAAAGTTTCCATCGCCCCGTGCCGGTTGGATCCTATGCGCCCAGCCCCTGGGGCCTGTATGATACTGTCGGGAACGTGTGGGAGTGGGTTGGAGACTGGTACGGGGCGGACGAGTATCAACGTTATGCAGGCGCCGTGACGGTCGATCCGCAGGGACCGGGCCAAGGCGTCGATCGAGTGGTCCGGGGTGGCAGTTGGAGTAGCAACAGCAAGAACTGCCGGCCCGCCCGCCGCAGCATGAACCGGCCGGGCAACAGCAACGATTACACGGGTTTCCGTCTGGCGCTGAATTCCACGTAGCGCTCGTCTCTTTGAGACAGGCCCTCGAGCGCGAAGGAGGGCGGGAGCGGGGTGTTCCGTTTACCTCATCAAGATCGTCTAATCTAAGGATAACTTGTATGTCGATTCCTGTCCGATGCCAGTGTGGCAAAGCGTTCGCGGCTCGGGATGATTTAGCGGGAAAGCGGGTCAAGTGTCCGGCCTGTGGGGGCGTGCTGGCGATCCCCAGCGCTTTGGACGTGGAGCCGCTGGACGATGATCCGCTGGGACTGGGCGGCGTCGACTTGTCCGCCGCCGGGTTGGGAGGCAGACCGGCTCCGGCTGCCGCCGGGCGACCGGGCGGTTCTTTGCCGAAGAGCCCCGCGCCGCGCGCGAGCGAGTCGCACAACGAAAAGCTCCTGCTGATCTGTGCCGCCGTCGGCGGTGGCGCGGTCCTGTTGCTGCTGGCCCTGTTGGTCGGCTCGATGCTGTTTTCCAAGTCGCCGGACCAGCAGACGGCGCAGACGCCGACCACGGAATCCGCCTCGTCCACCCCCGCGGCAACATCCGCAGTGGAAACGCCGCCGGCCGTCGCCCCCGCCAGTTCCGCAACGCCCGCAACGCCCCCCGCGTCCGCTTCGGCGTCCGCATCTGCCGGGACCGGGGGAAAGAAATGGCAAGTCCAGCTCGACCCGCCTCCGGCGCCCGTGGACTGGCCCGCAAAACTGTCCGCCAACCTATCCGTGCCGTACGGCAGCGATATCGTGTTGTATCCGGATACGCCCAGCCCCTTCGTCGTGCTCGGCTTGAACATCTTGGGCGGCAAAGACGTTCAACTGTGGGACCTGTTGACGCAGAAGAAAGCCGGCCAGTTGGAGGACGCCGTCCACAGCGGCAATCCTGTCGCGCTCAGTGCGGACGGCCGTTATCTGGCCGTCAAGTCGCGGGATTCAAGTCGCCGCACGACGGTGGAACTGTGGTCCTTTCAGACCGGCAAGCTCGCACGCGAGATCGAGTGCGACGACCCGAAATTGAGCCTCGGGATGTTCGAGTTCCTCGGCTCCGACCGTCTGGTGAGCTTTACGTCCGGCTTCTGGAACAAAGGGGTGCGGCACAGCCTCCGTTTCTGGGACGTGGCATCGGGACAGCAGCTGCACGATCTGCTAATCTCGGACAGCGTGCGCGAGGGGCACACGGCGGTCAGCCCCGGCGGACGTTATTTCGCCGCGATGGCCGGCCAAGACAAACTGACGGTGTACGAAGCGTCCACCGGCCAAGTGGCGGGCGCCCTGGACGTCAAGGACCTGCTGCACGCTACGCCGGGTGTGCTCCAGGGCCTAGCGTTTTCGCCCGACGGCCTCCAGTTAGCGCTGGTCTACGCCGATACGAACTCGAAAGTCCTCCTGCTGGATGTCGCCTCCGGCACGCTCAGCGATACGCTTGAAATACCCGGCAAGTCGCCGCTCGCGTCGGCCTATGGCGGCGCGGCGATCGAGTGGATGGGAGACCGCGGCTGGTGCCTGTTCGGAGGCACGTTGGTCGACCGGACGACCCGCCGAGTCGTGTGGAATCTGAGCCTGCCGATCATCGACCGGCTCAAGGCCCGCCGGACCCTGGCCGACGGCTGGATCGTCAGCACGACCGGTGCGCAGAACCGGAGAACCCTGCGGTTCATTCCGATCCCTTGGAGCGAGATCGACGCCAGCCTGACGGCGATGCGGGACGACGCCGCGGCCCCCTTGAAGCCGGACATGTCCGTCAGCTTGAACGTCCACGTCGACAAGCTGCGGTTCGGCGACCCGGCGGAGACGTCGGACAAATTGGCGGACTTTTTCCGCCAGCGTTTCCAGGGCGACGGCATCCGCGTCGAGGATGACCGGCCGGTCGTGCTGAACGTCTCGTACGGCGAGTCGGAAGGCGAGACGTTGCACGAGCGGCAGGGCATCGTCGGCCCTGCAACGGGCCGCACCGTGCAGGCCACGAACGTCAACATCAAGATGGAACTGACCAGTAGCGGCGGCGGCCCCGCACTGTGGCAGCACGAGTTTTCGTACAGTCCCAAGGGTGTTACAATCTTCGGCCAGCAAGCCACCGATTCGAACGTCCGCGACGCGATCCTGCGCCAGACCCTGTTCCAACTGGCCGAAACGCCGATCCCGTATTATGTGCCTTCGAACAAGTCGCTTAGTCCTCTGCCCGGAGTGACGCAATCCGCGGACAAATAAGCCGCCGCTCGAGCCACGCGTGAGCGGAACGGTGCCAGGGCCGTCTCCCTGATTTCACCACGGATACCTCGGCCATTCCAAGAGTGGCGGATCGCAACAGCAATGCCAAGTGGATCTGCCTCGATTGGAAGACCGGCAAGACGATGTACGCCGAGCGGGTTTGGGGCAAGGCTCGCTGACCTGTGCCGACGGGATGTGCGCTCACCGTAGAACGTCGGGGAGGAGCCATTGCTCGTTATCGAAGCCATCGCCGATGAATGGCGTTCAGTGGCCTTGCTTGGTGCCGAGGACACGGCGACAATTATGGAGGTGACGGGATATCGATCTTAGGGAATCACTCATGACAGCGGTTCTGGCAAGCCACATCGTGTTGGATGAAAACGGGGTCGCCTGGATTGACGATACCAACGTCAAAGTCATTGAGTTGGTGCTGGACAAGTTGGCTCACGGGTCCAGTGCTGAAGAACGTGCGCGACGAACGTCCGCCTCGACCCCTTCGGCTTGCCAAAACATCGGGCTTCTGGCACGATGTACCGGCGACGCCTTGATTTCGGCCTGTCGCTGGCTTGTTTGTTAATCGCTGGTTGGTTGTCCGCCGATGCGCATCGTCCGTTGGCTGCTACTGCTGTTTTACCTGGCCCTGGTGGGCAGTCTGTTTGCGATGGCTGTTCACGGCGAGGGATGGCCGGTGACCGTTCCGTTGACGGTCACCGTGGCGAGCCTGGCCGTGTTCATCTTGGGCGCGGGACACAAGGACCTGTGCCGTCCGATCCGCCGGCCTCGGCTGCTGATGCCAGTGGCAGCCGCGTCGCTGATGCTGGCCGTCCTGGTCGCCGGGCTGACGGTGGCGTTGGGTGAACTGTTCCGGCTCGAGGAGAAAGATTCGCAGGGCGGATCGTTGGTGTTTTGGGGAGCCTTGCTGGCCACCTGGATTTTCTGGGGCATGTTGCTGTACGCACATACGCAAAACATGCCCCGGTATCAGGCCATCTCCCAGTTGGCGCGGTTGCTGTTCGCCGGCAGTGTGGCCGAAATGCTGGCCGCGGTCCCGTCGCACATCGTCGTCAGCCGCCGTCCCGGATGCCTGGTAGGATTGGCGACGGCGATCGGCATTCTGAGCGGCTTGTACGTCATGATCTGGTCCTTTGGTCCGGCGATCTTCCTGCTGTTCTTGCACGCAGGACGACATGGCGAAGCTGGGGAAGCAGAACCTGTCGACCAGCCGCCCGCACCGCAGACGCCCTTTCAGTTCAGTCTGCGCACGATGCTACTGATGATGCTGGCTGCCGGCCTCGTCTGCGGGCTGCTACGCATGTTCTGGGGCTACCTGCCGGCCGCCGTCGTAGCGGCTTGGGTGACTTTGGTCCTGCTGCTCCCGCTGCTGAGCGCGCACCGCGGCGTGCTCGCCGCTGGACTGGTCGCCGCCCTGTGCGGGACCGTCTGGGTGTTCTGGGGCGAGTGGGACATGCTGGCGGCGCTGGTGCTGCCGACAGGCGTGCTCGGACTGGTGCTGTTGAAGGTCGCTTTGGTCTCCGTCAGAGTCGTCTGACGCCTGGGCGAACTCGGGCAAACGGAAGACGACTCGCGAGGAAGCGGCGGACGGGATCGAACTCACAGCCCGCTACGGGCTGACCGACCGGCCCCAGCGACCCGGCTGGCCGCGTCACTCTTCTTCGAGCCAAGCCAGGCGGTGATTTCGGATTTGATGTTCGATCAAACTGGGACGGACATCGAATTGCCGGGCCAAATGGTCTACGTCGTCCGCGGACACGACGCTGCCGATCCATGCCAGTTTGGCGTCGAGATCGACCAGCACGACGATGCTGACGACTCGTTAGTCGAAGTTCCGAGACAAGCCGCCGTGAACTTCGCGATCCGCCGCTCGAACCCGGATTCCAATGCCGATTCTCGTCGACAACGAGGAAACCCTACCCGTTGGGCACATTTCTTGGTGGCATTCACATATGCTCTTGAGTTAAGGAACGCGCAGATGACACTTACCCTCGAATTACCAGCTCCGCTTGACCAACGAATTCGCGATCGCGCTGCCGAGCTTGGCCGCGCCCCAGAAACGATGGTTGCTGATCTGGTCCGCGATCATTTCTCCAACGAGGCGGCGTTCCCGTTTGCCGCCTTGACGGGAGAGGAGACGAAATGGTTCAAGCAGCGAACGAGGTTCCAACCCGCGGAGTTCGAGAGAGGTGGCGAGAATTGGACGGTCTCCGCCGGGCAGGAAAACTGAATGACGACCAGCGGGCGGAAATGACGAAGTTGTACGATCAAATCGAAGCCAATCACGCGCGTCGCATCGAAGCCGCCGCGGAACTCGCCAGGCTGTGGCAAGTGGGGATCGACTCCGTCGTAAAACAACTTGACCTAATCCCGACGGGCAACGATGACTGATGCCTACCTTAGGCCGCGACCTTCGCCGAGCGGTTCGGGTGATGTGGTTGGCTTCGACGTTGAATCAAGCGGAGAGTAGCCACAAGAAGCACAAAAGGCACAAGAGGGCATTGAGCGGATCCATGTTTCTGTGTCTCCTGTGCCTTTTGTGGCTACAATCGTCTTTGAATAAAACCAACGAGCGGAAATCTGCCTACTGGTTGGCGGCCGGGTCTTCGAGCCGCACCATCAGCCACTGCTGCGTCTGTCCGTCGGCGAAGTGGATCAGAGCCGGGGCCGTGTTCTCGGTCAGATTGACGATCCCCGTTTCCATGATCGGCCGACTTTGGCCCGCCACCGTCCACGCCGCGCGCTGAGACGCTCTGTCGGCCATGCCCTCGATCGTCTGCGTTTTGTTGGTGGCCGAGTTGTTGAGCGTGCCGTTGATGATCCCTTCTTTGCTGATGGCCAACTGTAGGAACAGCGTCGGATCCGGTCCCGAAGCCTGGCCATCGGGCGTCAGGGCGAACACGCCCAGCGGCATCCATTCGGCTTGGTCCGAGGCGACCTGCGGAGCGCTCGCAACGATCGCCTCCGCCTGCTGCGTGTACTCCTCGGCCGTGGCCACGGGCTGGTCCCCATAGTAGACCGAATCGCCCTCGTAGTACACGTTGTCGCCGTAGGAGTAGACGACGGAGTCGCTCCAGCCATAGCCGACCCAGCCGGTGATCGCCCCCCACGTGGCCCAGCGATACGGCCGGGTGATCCGCCAGGCCGCCCAGCCGGGATAGTCCGACCAGAAGTCGCGGATCGGATGATTGTTGACGTGATCGAGGATCTCGCCACGACGCTCGACGCGATTGTCACGATACTCCTGGCGGTTCTCGATCCGTTCCGGCCGATTGGCCATGCGGTCGCTCGCCCGATCCGTGCGACTCTCAACACGATCCGTGCGGCTGTCCGTCCGATCCGTGCGGCTGTCGAGACGGTCGGTGCGTTTTCCCGCTAGGTCGGCGCGGTCTTCGACTCGACCCGCAGCCGGCCTCCGATCACCTGCGGGGAGTTGGCTGGGGCCCGGACGGCCCTCGGTACCTCGGTTGTGCAGGAACTCGGCGGCAGCACCGCCAGCCGCGCCCCCCGCAGCCGCACCCGCCAGGTTGCCCGGCCGTGTTGCCGGAAGCGTGCTAGGCCGCCCTGCACCGCCCGAAGGTCGGATGTCCAAGAAGTTCTGCAAGTCGCCCGCGGAAGGCCGGGAAGCGACGCCCGGGCCGGGTCGCGTAGCCGCACTGGGTCGAGTGCCGGCAATCGGTTGCGATGGTCTGGGAGGTGAAACACTGGGAGGCGACACGCTGGGACGCGAAACGCTTGGCGTCGTAGGCCGACTGATGGAAGGCGACGGACGACTGACTGAAGGTGAACGGCTCACCGACGGGCTGGGACGGCTCATCGCTCCACCGCCGCCACCACGCGAGACGCCCCCGCCTCCACGGCCTCCACCTCCGCCGCGAGCCATCAGGTTCTCGGTCGCCACAAGACAGATTGCTGACAGAAATACCAGCAGCAGAAAAAAACGTTTCATGACCTTTCCCTCATAAGAATTGATTTGCTTGGTTCTCTTGTTTCCGGGTTCCGCCTGCCCGCAATCACTCTTTCGTTACCTGGACCTCGTCGACGTTCGGCAACAGTTCGCCATCCACCGTGCGGTTGACGGATTGCAGCGTGCATGTACTGTCATCCACGCACGTGATGATGTTCACCGACGAGGACTTCCGCCCATCCGGCAGAATACCGCTCTGCTGGATGTACCAGCGGTTGTCCTTCTTCTTCCACGTCCCCTCGCCGAAGCCGCCGTCCGAGTCGAAAGCCCACGAACGAATCTGTTTGGTCGACGGATCCCAGCCGATGACCTGCATCCCGGCCATGTCGATGCGGTCGCGAATCTGGATCGTGAAGGAACGCGTCAAAAAGTTGTTGTTCCGCGTCCAGTTGCATTCGGTGACGACCGTGGCATCGTCATCCTGGTCGACCCAACGCCCGATCATCCATTCCAATTCTTTCAGGTGCTCGTAGTGCGACGGGACGGCGGCCACGTCTTCCTCGGTGACGCGATCCAGCAACCACTGGCCGTCGCGTTTCACGTAGACGGCGGTGTACTCGGATTCGTCCGGCGCCTGATCCGGCCGAATCACCTTGGCCATCCCTTGTTCGACGGCGACGTTCGGCGAGACGAACTGGACGGAGCCCGTCGTCGCCTCCAACTTCGCGTTTTTCGCTTCCGCAAAAATGGCGGTGAATTGCTTCTCGATCGCTTCTCGACCGACTACCTGCTCCCCGCTGGCTGGGTTCGTATAGACGGCTTCAGGCGACCACAGCGCCGCCAAAGCCTTCGCATCCCCTTGGTTGAACGCGGCGACATAAGACTCCACGGCCTTACCGATCGCCGCCTCGTCCGCGTCTTGGCGATCCGCTTCGGCCCCGATCGCCGACGCCAGACCACAAGCCACGAACGCTGCCGTCAAGATCACTCGTTTCATGCATTTCTCCTTCGTGTTAGAGCCCTGTCTTTCGCTTGGTCTAGTTCTTGCCAAGCGCCGCCACCAAAAATTCGACTCCTCCGATTCGGTCGATGACACTGACGTCGACTTGGGGAGGCTCAACCGACATCTCGATATAGGGAAGAAGCCGGCGGAATCGCTCGGAACGGAAATGCTCTTCGACCTCGTCCTGCGTGTCCCACTGCGCGAGATACGTGAGCACGCTTTCATCGTCCGCGTCCTGCAGCACTTGGCAGGTACGGCACCCCTTCGATACTTCCGTCGGCCCCGTCACGGCTCGGGCAGGAATCGAGGATGTGCCGATCATCCTCGGCGTTGCCGACGGCAAGTTCATTCACTCCCTGGCTCATAATCCTGCCCCGCAAAATCGCCCCGGGTCACGCGGGGCTGTTTGGCACGCCGAAGACGCTGTGATCTGCTGAATCCGATTCTGATTATACGTGTCCGAGCGGCCTGCGCCTCGCCGTGTCGCTGTGGGCCTTGCACTGCTGCGGTTTACCGTTCGCTGGGCGTCTTCGCAGGACGCGGTTACGGAGCCGATGCGCGCGGAGGCTTCCGATACACCAAGGTATCGCCGAAGCGGACGGACGTAAACCGTCCGTTGATGCCGGACAGATTCTCGGCAGCGCCCAGCAGCAGCCAGCCGCCATCGGCGAGCATCGCGAAGAATTGGCTGCAGATCTTGCGCCGCCTGGCCTCATCGAACTAGATCAACACGTCCGTGCGTTCGCAGAGTCCCGGCAACAGTGTTTCCAGTGCTTTGGGCCCGCCGGTCGAGGCGGCGATCAATAACGCGCGAACCGGGCGTCGTGAAGCCCCCGGGTGCCATTGGCGGCGCCGGCCGGAAGAATCGAGGGGACCCCTGGGCGTCGCCGGCGGTTCCGCTGCGGGTTGCCTCCCCGCCGCGCGTTTGCGGCTGAGCAGGAATTGGTGAAGCCTGGTCACCAGCTGCTGGCGAAGCTGTTCCCGATTCTCATCGGAGTTCGGCCCGCGGGGTTTGGCGACAAAGTCGAAGGCGCCGTCCCGCAATGCCTGCATGGTGACTTCCGCGCCTCGCTTGGTGTGCGCGCTGACCATGATCACACCGATGGCCGCGGCGGGCGATCGGGTCGCGTTGACACGTTGGATGGCGCGGAGTGTTTTCAGGCCATTCATGGCGGGCATCTCGACGTCCAGCGTCACCACGTCGGGCGGCGTTGTTTGGACAAACTCCAACGCCTTCTGGCCGCTGACGACCGAGCCGACGACCTCGATCCCGTCCTGGCCGGCCACAGACGCCTCCAAGGCGGCGCGGACGTTCCCGCGAGTCGTCGACGATCAGCACGCTTGCAGGCGATGGCATGGCGGCATTTCACTTCCTGAGCACAGTTTCTACCGCTCTTGCGGGCCGCGACGGATGATCGGCAGCCTCATCAGTGTGACTGCGTCAATCCGGTACGTCAACCCGACGGTCCGTCATCATCGCTTCGAGTTGCTGGTAGCTGACAAACAGCCGGTACCGATGGCCGGGCAGTTCTTCAAAGTCCCATCTCCTGTAGAAGGACTTGGCCGCGTCCGTAGCGACGCGGCATGAGCCGCGAGCGACGCCCCAGGTTGTGTTATCCACAGATACGCAAAGCCCTGAAAGAGCGGAACAAAACACCGTGTGCGAGGCCGCCGCGGTCGTTGGCGATACCTTTCGGCGACTGGATCCGAGCGTGCGCCAGCCCAATTGGAAATTGGACGCGCGCGAGGGTGGCGAGAGAAGCGTCGGGCTGTCGACCATCGTTGCCAGTCTGATCAGCTTCCTGTCTCTGACACGCCCGACTTGACTTGACCGATGGGATGTGTCATGGACCTTCTCCCGTCAGTTCGAGTACTTGCCCGCGGACCTCGGGACGAAGATAGAACTCCGCCCTGTCCAACTGGTCCAGCCGGGGACGAATGGCCGAAATGAGTCCCGTTCGCTTCGCCTTCATCAATACGCCAACTGTCCCGGTAAAGGGAATGCCCAACACACGGGCCTGATTCCGCGCCGCGGCATCGTCGAGAATCAGTAACGGATCAGCCTTTCCCAACGCGAGTGCCAGGACCTCGCGTTCTCCTGCATCCAATCCGGCGGGCACTCGCCGCAGATCGACGAAGGAAACCGTTTGGACGCTGACCCACTCCAACGCGCCGAGGGACGGAACATCCATTCCTTGCAGCTCGCCCTGCCGCAATTCGTCCACAACTGCCTCCGGCACAATCAGTTGCTGGTACAACTGGGGGAGGAGCTGGAGGCATCCCATCTGGTGCAAGTACTGCAAGGGGGTTGTGTTGCAAATGACGTCTGGCATAGGTCAGGCATTTTCGATTTCTTCAATTAGCTCCTGTTCGCTCTGCTGAAACGTGGCGACACCAAAATCCTTCAGCCGCTGGAGAAACACCACGCGCGGGATGCCCGCCAACCGCGCGGCCGCCCCGGACGACAGTTCCTTCATCTCGAACAACTTGACCGCCGCCAGCATCCGCAACCGGGCACTCGCCTCGTCGGGCGTGGCTGCCAGATTCGTCACCGATTCGTCCGGTATGGTCATCGTGATTTGCAGCATGTTCTTCTCCTTGGAAAACGGGCACTGCGGACATCGGCGAGCCGATTCCCGCCACCGAGACAGCTCAATCTGTATTATAGCAGCCACAGCCTGCCCGCGCAGGGCCTGCTGCAGCAAGGCGTCCTTCTCCTCGGGACTCTTCGGGCCAATCAAGCGGAGCGCCGTCAGACGATGATCGGCCGGGGGACAGGTGTTGGACAGGGTGAAGAGGATCGTGTTCACGACCTCGCCGCTGATCTCGCCAAATGCTGCGGGCCGCCGAAGCGGTGACGCATTACGAGCCCTTCGATTGACATGCGGACTCGGTCATTGCCCCGAAGGGGCGAAACAAATCAGCCTGGGGCACAGCGACGCGGCATGAGCCGCGAGCGACGCCCCAGGTTGTGAATCCACAGATACGCAAAGCCCTGAAAGGGCGGAACAAGCGCCCAGCGAGTTCTGTTTCGCCCTTTCAGGGCTGGCATGTTCCGGGTCCGGCGTACCCGGGGCGACGCTCACGGGTGCCCCTGCTTCACTCTGCCCCGGGCGGGCATGTTCCGCCCCGTTGGGGCAAAGAACCGCCTTGCGCGCGCTCGTTCCAGATGAACCGGATCTACTCGCGGCTGGATGTCCCGTTGCGCGAGAGTCTGCCGCCTGCCGCGGGCGAGGCCCCCGGGCCGCCAGCGGGTATGATGCCGCTGCTGGGTACGATGCCGGACGGCACAGGCTGTCCCTGATTCATCAGCATCCGGTGCGAGTGCGCCGCTTCCGCGTCACCTGGCGCGGACATCGAAGATACCAGTTTCGACAAGATCCTGCGTCCCGTGTGTTGCAAGTCATTGCGCCGTGCTAGAACGCGCCGCGTGGCTGTACAAATTGGGCCGCAGGACGCACCGTCGGAATCAGCACTAAGGGTGGTGTATAATGCGTTTGTCCTGGAACTTCCGAAGATCGCAGGTTGGCCTTCCGATGGCCGATCGAACAGGTTGACACCATCCACTCTGCGCTTGATTCCGAACAAAACTGTAAAGGTAACGGGTTGGTCGAATGCAGTCGAGTTTTGGATGGACACTCTTGTCGCGTGACTCGCTGCGTCGGGTTACGCTACGTCCTTTTTGCGCCTTGGTTGTACGAGAGGATTGCTCACCACCCGGAACGCCATCGGATTTCCGACGCAATCGAGAAGCAGGAACTGGAGCTGACTCGGCGGCTTAGGGACGCTGGCCAAACGGGAGTGATCGGAACTCGCAGTTATCCAAAGCCCACTGCGCAGCCCCCGAGCTTGACTTACTGGTCCGCACTCGGAACGTGGCGAATTCTGCGACCTACCGCAACCGGATCAATTCCGTCGCGTCAGGCGGTTCACCGCGCTCTAGCCCGGAGACCAGTGCGCCAGCAATTGCAGGACGATGACCGACAGCTTCTGATCGAAGATGAGCTAATCTTCTGCTCCATTCCCAAGCCTCCATTCGAGTGGAATGACTCCACGCGACGCCTCGATTTTCGCCTTGAATCTTTCGAGGAAAGGTTCCTTCGAAACTGCTTCCTCTCGGTCGAGCGTCCGAACACCGAAGGAACTCCGTCGCTTCTGGCCCGCCTGGTTGAACATCGTGTCGAGATGACCGACCGGCTGGAACTTTGGTCCTCCAAGGTTCGGGCAGCCGCGGACCAGGCGGATCGGGAAGCACTTCTCCGGGCTCGGCAAGCCGCGGCTCTATCCGCAATTGGTCGTGGCGTCTACGCGGCATTGGTCGAAGAAATCCGTGATAAACACGACGGGATTTCGACCTGCGATGTCCAACGATCGAATCTGGCCACCGTCGTTGAAAAGTTCGCGGCAGATTGACGAATGGGGGGAGAACGTATTTCGGGGCAGCGCAAAAATCCATTGGAAGAGCTGTATCGCTCAACACCGAGACAAGGCCACCAGCGTGGCTTTGCGTGACGCGTTTGCACGGTCCGTTCGAGAGGAATTCCAGCTTGCCGAGCGACAACACCTGCTGCCCGAACTTCGCTCTCGCTACGAGCGAGGTGATCTCGACAAGTTGCAGTTGATCGCACATCTGCGAAATGCCCTGGCCGCCAGCGCCATCGAAGAGGTTCGGCCGGACCTCGTGATCTTCGATGAATTCCAGAAGTTTCGCGACTTGCTGGACCCACAACAAGAATCGGCACAACGCGTGATTGGCCGGCTAAGAGGAGACGGATCGGCCGATCCACCGGCGCTCCTCCTGCTCTCAGCCACGCCCTACCGATTGTTTACTCGCCGCTGGGAAGAAGAGGCTGGCCCATCACATCGTTCGGAGTTCTTTGAACTGGTCGAATTCTTGTATGGCGGCGATTCGGCAGCGCAAGGAAAACGGAAGCAATGTGAAGACGCGTTCATTCAACTGGAGACTGAATTGCGGAAGGGACAACCGACGTCGATTGGGGCGGAGCAGGCGTGTGTCCAGATTGAGGAACAGCTTTGCCCAATCGTTGCTAGAACTGAACGAGCCTCCCACCCGGAAGGATGGGACTACTTTCACACGGAGTATCTTTCAGCGCCGATCGTAACCGATGATCTGTCCATCTTGCACGACGCCCGCCAAGTGCTCCTTGGCTTCGCTGACGAACTCGTAGACCGCCGCTTGGGAAGCCGTTGTGGCAGGAGGGAACGCGCCCGCGGCCGCCGCGGGCGGCAAAGTCTGCGGAGAGACAAGCGGCTGGCCGCTGCGCACGGCCGCGATCTGGGCGAGCAGTTGTTCCAGGGCCGCCGGCAACAAGTTCTCGCCTGGAACCGAAACGGCGGACGTCCCCAGTCGGCCCAACGCGTCGACGGCCCGCAGCAGCACATCGACGTGGTCGCTGCCCAACGCCACCTGCCCGCGCTGGGCGGCGACGAAACAGTCCTCCAGGTGGTGAGACACCTGGACGGCATCATCAAGGCCGACAATTTCGCGGCGCCCTTGATCGAATGGGCCGCCCGCATCAGCGACTCGAGTCGCTTGGAATCGCCCGGCTCCTTTTCCAAGGACAGCACCCCGGCATTCAAGGTCGCCAAATGCGTCTCGAGTTCGGCGCGGAACAAATCCAGCAGTGCCGGGTCGGGGAGCGATTTGTCGGTCATGCGGAACCTACGGACGGGGGTGTTACGGGAGAAAGAACCGCTCGTCAAGGCCGAGTCCTTCGGCGTCGGAGCCAACGATTATCTCGTCAAGTTGCCGGACCGGTTGGAGTTGGTCGCCCGCGTCCGCGATCACTCCAAAGGCTACATTGCCCAACTGGAACGGAACGAAGCATATCGAGCGCTGGCCGAAAGCCGGCAATTGTTGAGCGACGAAATCGCGGAAGCCGCGAAGTACGTGCGATCGCTCCTGCCCGACCCGCTGCCCAGCGGGCCTGCGCGCGTGGATTGGCGCTTTGTCCCCTGCACCCAATTGGGCGGCGACTCGTTCAGCTATCATTGGCTGGACGACGAGCACTTTGCGGTGTTCCTGCTGGACGTCAGCGGCCACGGCGTGGGATCGTCGCTGATGTCGATATCGGCGTTGAATATCCTCCGCTCCCAGGCCCTGCCCCGCACCGACTTTCGGGATCCGGGTCAAGTCCTGGCGGGGTTGAATGCCGCGTTTGGAGCAACACGACAACAAGTTCTTCACCATCTGGTACGGCGTGTATCGGCCTCGCACGCGGCAATTGACCTTCGCCGGCGGCGGGCACCCGCCCGCCCTGCTGTTGAGCGGTCCCCACGCCGCACGAAGTTGCAGTGACGCAGCTAGAATCGCAAGGGCCCCTAATCGGCATGATTCCGGACATGGAATTCGAGGCGCAAACCGTGGATTTGGCCCCCGCGGCCAGACTGCTCCTGTTCAGCGACGGCGTGTTTGAGATTGAACAGACCAACGGCGAGATGTGGACATTCGACGAGTTCCTCGACTTTCTCCGCACCCTGCCGCCCGGCCAGAGAGTGATGGATCGCCTATTGCAGCACGCCCAAACCTTGCATGGATCCGATCAATCGACCGACGATTTCTCAATCGTCGACTTTGCTTTCTAAGCCGCGACTTCATCTGAAAGGCATTTGCCGCGCGCCCCTGACGGGAACGTTCACGATTCCCCGGGGCGGCGAGGGCCCGGTTGGACTCATCCGGCCGTTTGCAGCAGGCGGCTCTACATCCGTCACGGTGATTTCCTGTACGCACTATGATGTGCGCTCGCCGTAGATCTGCCGGGCGGAATGGAGCGCGGGCGATCCGCAATGAATCCTAGATACCCTTGTCTGCAACAAGCTCGGGCAAAGAATAACGTGAGGAATTCGGCGTGTCTTGGATGATCTCGGTGGCACCTGCAAACGAGGAGACGGGGCAATGAGTGGTGTGCGGGTCTTGGTGGGTACTCGCAAGGGCGCGTTCGTCCTGACTGCCGATGGCCAGCGCCAGCGATGGGAGGTCAGCGGACCGCACTTCGGCGGCTGGGAGATTTACCATCTAAAAGGCTCGCCGGCGAACCCAAATCGGCTGTATGCGTCACAGTCCAGCGACTGGTTCGGGCAGGTGATCCAACGCTCCGATGACGGCGGCAAGTCGTGGGAGCCCGTGGGAAACCAGTTCGCGTACGACGGCGAGCCGGGCACGCACCGGTGGTACGATGGCACGCCGCACCCGTGGGAATTTAAACGCGTCTGGCATTTTGAGCCGTCCTTGACCGATCCCGACAGCGTCTACGCCGGGGTGGAAGATGCCGCGTTGTTTCGCTCGAGCGACGGCGGCCTGTCGTGGCAGGAACTCCCCGGATTGCGCGGCCACGGTTCGGCGAAGGACTGGCAACCCGGCGCCGGCGGGATGTGCCTGCATACGATCCTGCTGGATCCGAACGATCCCCAACGGATTTTCATCGCCATCTCGGCGGCGGGCGCCTTCCGGACCAACGACGGCGGGCAGACGTGGCGGCCGATCAACCGCGGCCTGGTGTCTCCCGACGTCCTTCCGGATCCGAACGCCGAGGTCGGCCATTGCGTGCATCGCATCGCGATGCATCCTTTGCGGCCGACGGTACTGTTCATGCAGAAGCACTGGGACGTCATGCGCAGCGACGATGCGGGCGAATCCTGGCGCGAGATCAGCGGGAACCTGCCCAGCGACTTTGGGTTTCCGATCGAGGTTCATGCGCACGAGCCGGACACGATCTATGTCGTTCCGATCAAGAGCGACGCGGAGCATTATCCGCCGGAAGGCAAGCTCCGCGTGTACCGCAGCCGCACAGGGGGAAACGAGTGGGAGCCGCTGACGAACGGTCTGCCACAAAGCGATTGTTACGTCAACGTGTTGCGCGATGCAATGGCCGTCGACTCGCTCGATCGGTGCGGCGTGTACTTCGGCACCACAGGCGGCCAGGTGTACGCCTCGCCCGATGCGGGAGACAGTTGGGCAGCGATTGTCCGAGACCTTCCGGCCGTAGTGTCTGTGGAGGTCCAGACGTTGCCATGATCCGAGTCGAACTCCCGTACCATCTGCGAATTCTGGCGCACGCCGACGGTGAGGTGCGGCTCGACGTGCCGAGTCCCGCCACACAGCGTTCGGTCCTCGACGCGCTCGAAACCCGTTACCCGGCGCTGCGGGGGACGATCCGCGATCGCGTCACCGGCCAGCGCCGCCCGTTCGTGCGGTTCTTCGCCTGCCAGCAGGACTTGTCCCATGAAGCGCCCGACGCCTCGTTGCCCGACGCCGTCGCGTCGGGGGCGGAGCCATTGCTCGTTATTGGAGCCATCGCCGGCGGATAGCCCGGCGAGCGGACTGTTCCGAGGGCTTGACGTTGAAAAAACCACCCGGTTAACTATTTATTGCAAGAACGTAAGATTCGGCTGCGATCGCAGAGCCCCGCGGCAAGGCACGGAGTACCGAACGATGGCAATCACGGCGACTTGTGAGGCGTGTCAGCAGCAATACCGATTGGGCGACGCCTGGGCCGGCAAAACGGCGAAGTGCAAGAAGTGCGGTCACGCCATGCAGATCCCGTCGCTTGCCCGGACACAAAGCGAGGCGGGGGAGCTGCCCGCGGCGGCGTCTGGTACCGCCGTCTCGCCCAGCGCCACCACGGCGCGCCGCGGCCGGGCGTGCCCCATCTGCGATTCCCCGATGTCCGGCTCTGACGATACGTGCGGCGTCTGCGGTTACAGCGCCAACTCCAGCAAGCATCTCGCCATCGCGCCGGCGGCCTCCGTTCCCAGAGCGGCGAGCGGAACAGCGAAAAAGAAGCCGGAGGCGACCGGAGAAGAAGACCAAGGCGCCTTGCCAATGGCCGTGCGGCTGTTGATTTTCGGCGGCATTGCCCTGGCCGTGCTGGCCGTCGTAACGGCGATCGGAATGGGCGTATCGAGTTTTCTTCAGGAACGAGCCAGGCTGTTGTCCCGGGAGCGACTCGACCTGATGATGGTTGAGCTCCGCGAAGCCCGTGAGGCGAGTCATGTGCAGAACCTCGACTGGGATTTCAATCGGGTCGATCTCAAAGCGGTCGTTAAAGATTACGCGGTGAAGTTTGCGGCGGAACTCCCCTACGTGCCGCGGTACATTCAAGAACTGGAAGGCAAGGACAACACGCTTGCGGACGACAACCGGCGCTGGATCATCACGCTGATCAACGCGTTGCCGGCCGGCTCCGATCTGACTCCGCTCAAGGAGATCCCTCCCCATTCCTTTGCTCACGATATGGCGGCGAAAAAACTCGCCGAGATGCCGCCAGGCGGCTGACGGCCCGTCCCTACTGACGCGAATGGGTGTTTACCAGTCTTCGATCATTTCCACGGCATTCGGGTGCTGAGCCAGCATTTGCTCGGCGCGCGTCCGCAAGCCCGCAAGCGTCCGGCGATCGTCGTCCTTGAACTGCGCCTCGTTCAGCTTCTCCAACACGGCAAGCCCTTGTCCCGGCCGTTTCTCCACTTGCACCAGGATCTTCGCCAGCAGCACGCGGATTGGCGATTCCTTGGTATGAAAATACTGCAGATAATCCGCCATCGCGGGCACGGACGCGGACCAGAGTTTCTGTTTCTGGAACAGCGAGATGATCTTGAGCAAATCGGCCTCCGGCAGATCCGTCGCAAAGGGATCTTCGGCCAGCTGTCCAAAGAAACCATATGCCGTCTGCGGATCGCACGCGCCGATCGCTGTCCGCATCTTGGCCAGTGCCTCGTCCCGGTCGATTGACTGGCCGACCGGCATCGCCGTCTGGAAAAGGTCGTCCGCGATCGAGGTGCTCTCTTGAGCGGCCGCCTGTTTGTTTTCCGCACCCAGCAACTGGTCTAGAGCTTTCTGCTGTGCCGCGCTGACGATTCTCTTCGCCGCTTCGGTTTCTTCCTCGCGGGCTTTGTTCTGAGTTCCCGTCCAGACGCTGAACAGATCCCAACCTTCGCAGTCCACCCAGCCCTTTTTGAGCATCAGCATGCCAACACTGAATCCCAGCGCGCCCCCCATCAGATGCAGCGCTTGGCTGCCCCAGGTCATCCCCGCCATGAAGCCTGTGAACAACTCGATGAGGACCGCTCCCGTTCCAAGCGTATACAGGCTAACATCGATTAACATCGGGCGGAAACCGACCAGCAGAAAGCAATTCATTTCATTTTCGGGCGCCCACACGACACACATCGCCAAGAGCCCGTAGATGATCGCCGAGGCGCCAAGCGATCCGCCCTCGCCGGCAAACAGCATCAGCGTCTGCTCCAGGCCGCTCTGCGTGATTCCGATCCCAAAGTAAACCAGCAGGAACCGCCACCAGCCAATCTTGCCCTCGACGACGATGCCAAAGCCCCACAGGCAGAACATGTTGCCCAGCAGGTGCATGAACCCGGCATGCATAAAGTTCGACGTGATCCACTGCCACGGCTTCCATGTCCCGTATTGAAGGATCAGCTGATTGATGACAAGCTCGAAGTCCTCTTCGCTGATCTGTCCCTCCAGGGTCCAGACGCCGAAAAAGGCGAGAACGTTCAGCAAGATCATCGCGCCGGTCACGATCGGCAAGTGGTACAACGGAGCATCGCTGCCATAGGGAAGCAACATCGTCTGGCCCTCTCGCTTGCAGATCCCGGGGACGTTCCCCCACTCGTTGCCTTCCGCACGTTCCCCTGCGTGGCGCTATCTTAGTCCATTGGGCACGAAGGGGGCAAGTCCGTGAGAACGAGAGACCGCTGCACGCATTGGATGTGCGGCCAGCATGCGGCAGATGCTGGCCGCCGAGGGCACCAGCCGCACCCGGCCGGTCAACAGCGACTGCATCAATACCCTGCTTGATCGCCTGCGTCTTGTCGCGGCGTTGCTCGAGGGCGGCGATCTCGGCGGCCATGTCGAAAAAGAACCACCGCGATCGCTGCCTATTCCGTTGCACGTGGCAGCGGCAGTTCAACTTCTACGATCTGCCGCTTGGATATGGCGTAGGCGGAAATGCCGGTTGCAACTCGTTCTAGGGATCTGCGGAGCACTGGGGTGATCCGCATCCGGCAGCGAAGTCACACTTAGGCCGTTTCGCGTGGCTTGCACTTCGCCCCCAATTATGACGAAAAAAAACGTATTTCAAGTGCAAACGCGTACCAAACGCGTATGAAGTCGAGAAGCGAATCTACCCTCTCCGGCCAGGGGGGCGAGCCGACGAACTCGTCTCGGGTCGACCATGGATCGTCGGGGCATCCGCGAGGACATCGCGTTATTCCCACCGCGCCTGCGGGCCCACCTCGCGGGACGGAACGCCGCGGACGGCAGGCGAGCCTCGTCGCTCATCACCTGGCCGCACCCCCTACCGGAACGTGCTGCTAGACGATTCTGGACAATGGCATCCCTTCGAGCTTAAGAATATACACCTCCCGTCCGCTATTTGCGTTCTCCATCAGTGATCGTCTGGGACGGGAGGCTCACGGTGCCAGCATGACCGTTGCGGCGTTTCTCGCGGTCCTGGACGCCGATTCACAGCATCGGCACCCTCTTCTGCGTTGTGCCTGTGCCGTCGTGCAACCCACCGGTGGCCAGCGTCTGGAGTCGGTTGGGCACATCTCCGTCAAGCTCGCCGCGTTTCGCCGCGAGTACGAACGCGGTACCCTGCTGATCCGGCCCAGCCGTTGTCCCGAAGCGATTTCGTTCGACAAGTGTTTTGCTAACGTGTGGCAAGTGGACTCGATCGCCGAACTCGCCCGGAAACTTGACGACTTCGGGCTGCTGAACAGCTTTCGCCGAACAACTCCACTTGACCGCCACCAGGTCGGTGTCGTTTGCGAACGCCTGCGCGTGCTCATCCAGCGGGAGCATCGGCACCGGGACGCGCTGGCGCTGGTCCAACGGTTGGCCGAACACCCGGTCGCCCCGGACGTTCCGCCATCCGTCCATCAGGATCGCTACCGGACCATCGGCGAGCTCTAGCGGCACCTTGGCCGTTACACCGATGCAATCCGCGTCGCGAAACGTGAGTTTGACCGCGTGCACCGGCGACCGGCCTCTTCGTACGACGACCAGGCCCGAACCGCTGCCGACTACGCCGCCGCGCTTTACGACCCGCTTCAGTTCGAGCGGATGATCGAAATCCTCGGCCACTGGCAGGATCGGCTGGTGGCAGATCGACGTCTAGTTTCACCCGAAGTGCGTGTCATGGTTTTCAACACCCTCGGGCGAGCCCAATCCGCACTAGGATTTCCCGGTTGGGAGGCCAACTTCCGGCGTTCGATATGCATCCTGCATGACGCAGATCCGTGCGATGTGCCGAGGTCTGCCAGCTAAGATACGGCGACCGTGTCGCGACCTACACCAACCTGGTTGCCGAGCTGGTGCTGCGGATTTGCCAGCGGAAGTGGCTGGAAGGTGCGTCTCCCATCCGAGTCCGCATTTTCGCGGCTCGCGTCCAATTAGAAGAGAGACCAGATGGCGAGCTCCTGTTTCTCGATCGCGAGTACAAACGCCGGATTGTCGAGTACCTTGGCGTGGCCGGCGTGCGGCATGGGCTGGCCCAGGCGTCGAACGGCTGGGTGCTCGATGAACTCTACGTGCGTTCCGGCAAGGACGATCCGGAACTACAGTTGTGTGACTTGCTGACTCACGCCAGCCACGATGACTTCTATCCCTGCAAACCCGAGACCGCGAAGGTCCTGGCCGACGCCTTTGGACCCTACGACTTCAGTCTCGTCTACCGGGAACTGATCGAGCGTGTCGACGGGCAGCTTGCCGGGGAGGCGATCGGCCTAGCCGCGTTGTCGCTGGCGGAACGGTTCTGCGGCGAATCGATGAGTCCGGAGCTTCGGACTATCGCCTTGCAGCGTCTGGACGAGGTTCGCGTCCGTCTGGCAGGTCTGGGCAGCCCGGCACGGGACCAACACCTGTCGATGCTGGTTAGTTGGCTCGAGCAGATCATCGAAGTCCGCCGGGATGTTGAATTGGGTTATCGCCTGACCATGTGGCTGCTGGAGAAAATTGCCGCCCCGCTGATCACTGTGTTGGGCGACGGCCCCGAAGCCGGTTCACTGGATTGGTTCGTCTTCGCCCTGTTCCACCTGGTGCTCCCCGATATGTTTCCAGAACGCGTTCGGAGCGACCTGTACGGTCGCATCCTGGGGACATGGCTGCAGAGCGAGATCCTTGCCGGTCTATGCCAAGGCGATACCGCCCGCCTGGACGGCGCCCGGCAACTCAGCGAGCAAGCCATCGACGAGTTTCCGGCCGAAGCAGACAAGCTTCGTCAATATCAGTACCGGTGCCAACTGGAAACCGCACTCGGCGACTTCGCCGAGGCGCGGCGCTGCCTCGCTCGCAGCCTGAGCTTGCGTCAGGACACGCACGAAACGCTGGCCGCGGCCATCAGCAACCTGAACGAGCCCTCGCCGGCGGCCGCCGGATTTGCGCAACTACACTGGTTCCGACTGGGCGTTGCCGCATGTCTGGGCACCGACACGGCGGAATCCGATGCGTTCCTTTCCGCTGTCGACCGGTCCGGGGCCCTCGAGTGGCCTTGGAGCCGGCTCGATGGTCCCGCCGACTACCCGGTCCATGGAATCCTACGCCGAGTCGCGGTTATTCGTGCGTTGCGGGGCGAGGCGGGGCCCGCGACTGACGTTCTTCGGCGACTCGCCACGATCCTCGCGAGCAAGCTCTCGGACCGTCTGGTCTTGCAGACAACCCGCGTGGCTGCCCAGGCTGAGACGGCCGCGGTCCTTTGCGCGAAGCGAGTCCAACATGCACGTCGAATCCTCGACAGCGGTGATGCCGACAGCCCAGGGCTGTCGCAACTGCTTACACGATTGGAGCCGGCGACGAGTTCCTTCCCCGGAATCAGACGACTGTTCGCAGACTGGGGCCCCGCGGTTCAGGCCGTCTTGCGGGGCGACCAACCCGCGAGGGAAGCCGGTGCTGCCTCGCTGCTGAGGCTGGCGAGCAGGATCGGATACTAGGAGTCCAAGCCGGCGAGCGAATTCGATGCGGCCGCTGGTTAGCCACCGCCTCTGCCGGTAAATTGATGTCGAGCGGCAGGAAGCCTAAGTAGCACGCGACGGGATGCGGGGGTTCAACCGCAGTACGACATATTCGTGATCAGACTGGACGCAAATGGCACTCAAGAAATCACAACTCTACAGCTCCCTCTGGCAAAGCTGCGACGAGTTGCGAGGCGGCATGGATGCTTCGCAGTACAAGGACTACATCCTGACGCTGCTGTTCGTGAAGTACGTCTCGGACAAGTACGCCGGCAAACCCGACGCGATCATCGAAGTGCCCGAGGGCGGCAGCTTCGCCGACATGGTGCGGCTGAAGGGCGACAAAGAGATCGGGGACAAGATCAACAAGATCATCGGCCGACTGGCCGCGGCGGCCGACCTGGACTTTCTGATGCCCGGCCAGTCGGCTGACTTCAACGACGAAACGAAGCTGGGCGCCGGCAAGGAGATGCAGGATCGGCTTTCCAGGCTGGTGGCGATCTTCGATGGCCTCGACTTCCGGGCGAACCGGGCCGAAGGTGATGACCTGCTGGGCGATGCCTACGAGTACCTGATGCGGCACTTCGCCACCGAGTCGGGCAAGAGCAAGGGGCAGTTCTACACGCCGGCCGAAGTCTCGCGCATCCTGGCCAAGGTGGTCGGCATCAGCTCCAAAACTAAGCAGGACCAGACGATCTACGACCCGACGTGCGGGTCGGGATCGCTGTTGATCAAGGCGGCGGATGAAGCCGGCCCTGGCGGGATGACGATCTACGGCCAGGAAATGGACAATGCCACCTGGGCGTTGGCCCGCATGAACATGATTCTGCACGGGCACGCCACGGCCGAAATCTGGCGCGGGAACACGCTGGCCGGTCCGCACTTCAAGAGCAACAGCGGCGGGCTGGAACGGTTTGACTTCGCGGTGGCCAATCCGCCGTTTTCGTCCAAGGCCTGGACCAGCGGCTTCAACCCGGCCGAGGACGAGTTCAAACGATTCGGGTACGGCGTGCCTCCGGCCAAGAACGGGGACTACGCCTTCCTGCTGCATGTGATCGCCTCGCTCAAGAGCAAGGGCAAGGCGGCGGTCATCATGCCGCACGGAGTGCTGTTCCGCGGCAACAAGGAAGCCGACATCCGCAAGAACCTGATCACCCGCGGCCTGATCAAGGGCATCATCGGACTGCCGGCCAACCTGTTCTACGGCACCGGCATCCCCGCCTGCATCGTCGTCATCGACAAGGAAATTGCCCACGTCCGCACGGGCATCTTCATGGTCGACGCCAGCAAGGAGTTCATGAAGGACGGCAACAAGAACCGCCTGCGGGCGCAGGACATCCACAAGATCGTCGACGTGTTCAACCGGCAGGTCGCGCTGCCGCGGTACTCGCGGATGGTGCCGGTCAGCGAGATCGCGGACCCGGCCAACGACTACAACCTGAACATCCCCCGCTACGTCGACTCCAGCGAGCCGGAAGACCTGCATGACCTGGAGGCGCACCTGCGCGGCGGTATCCCCAACCGCGACATCGACGATTTGCAGGAGTACTGGGACGTCTTCCCTTCTGTGCGCAAGGCCCTGTTCAAACGCGGCGATCGTGCCGGGTACAGCGAGGCCCGAATCGAAGCCGCACAGGTCAAGGCGACGATCCTGGCCCACGACGAGTTCGCCGCGTATCAGCAGCGCGTTGCCGGGATCTTCGACGGTTGGCGAGCGGCCCACACCAAGCGTCTGCGGGGCCTGAAGGTCGACGCCAAGCCCTCGCGGGTGATCCAGGAACTGTCCGAAGACCTGCTGTCGCGGTTTGCCGACATACCGTTGCTGAGTCGGTACGACGTCTACCAACGCCTGATGGACTACTGGGCGGACGTGATGCAGGACGACGTGTACCTGATCGCTGCCGACGGCTGGTTGGAAGCGGCCAAACCGGGCGGCGTGATCGACGACCGGGAGAAGAAGATCAAGGAGACGCCGGACCTGGTCGTGAAAAAGAAGAAGTACAAGATGGACCTGATTCCGCCCGCGTTGATCGTGACGAGGTACTTTGGCGACGAGCAGGCCGCGGTCGAGATCCTGCAAGCCAAGCACGAGGACGCGACGCGGGAACTGGAAGAGTTCGTCGACGAGCATGCGGTCGAAGAAGGCTTGCTGGAAGGGGCGATGAGCGACCAGGGGAAGGTGACCAAGGGCGGTATAAACGAGCGGCTGGAGGAGATCGAGGACGAACCGGAGAGCGACGACGAGCGGGCGGCGATGACGCGGTGCCTGGAGCTGATGGATGCAGAGTCGGAAGCAAAGAAGGCGGTCAAGGAGGCGCAGGAGCGGCTCGACGCAGAGGTGTTGGCGAAGTACGTTGACCTGAGCGAAGAGGAGGTAAAGGCGCTGGCCGTTGACGACAAGTGGTTCACGTCGATCCAGGCAGCGATTGTGGGCGAAGTGCAGCGGATCACGCAACGGCTTGCCGAGCGGGTCAGGGAGTTGGAAGAGCGCTACGCCAGCCCGGTGACGGAGCTTGTAGATCAGGTCGAAACGCTCAGCGCCAAGGTGGACGAACACTTGAAACAGATGGGGTTCGAGTAATGGCCGACACTTTCGACTTCGATTCGCTCGTTGCGACTTGTCACGCCATCCACGAGGAGATGCAGACGCAGGCTGCTCGGTCGATCGATCGGGCGCTCGTCGTACGCAACTGGCTGTTCGGCTGCTATCTCGTGGAGTACGAGCAGAATTGGACGGACAGGGCCGAATATGGAGCCCGGTTCATCGAGACTCTTTCCGAGCGTCTGCGCCAAGTGGGGATCAAAGGCAGTTCCCGGACGCAATTGCGGCTGTACCGCTCTTTCTATCTGAATTACACGAAGATTCGCCCGACAGTGTCGCACGAATCGGGGCAGAGGGTGGCTTTGCACCCCCAATGGGAGATTCAACCGACGGTGTCGGGCGAATCGGGGCAGAGGGCGATGCCTCCCCCCTTGTGGGAAATTCAACCGACAGTGTCGGTTGAATTGACCTCAATCCCCGAAAGAGACATGGAAATTCCAAGGGACGACCTGGATTCCATAGCCACAGCGTTCTCTCTAAGTTGGTCCCACTACGTCACTTTGCTCACCACCGACGACTCCGACGAACGGCGGTTCTACGAAATCGAGGCAACCCAAAACAACTGGAGTGTCCGAGAACTGGAACGGCAGATCGCCAGTTCGCTGTATCAGCGTCTGGCCCTCAGCCGTGACAAGGCTGAAATCCGACGGCTTGCCCAGGAGGGTCAGGTCGTCGAAAGGGCCGCCGACCTGATCAAGAATCCGCTGGTCCTCGAGTTTCTCGATCTGGAGGAAAAGCCCGCCTACTCCGAGTCGGAGCTGGAATCCGCCATCATTGACCGGCTGGAACAATTCCTGTTGGAACTCGGCAAGGGGTTCCTGTTCGAGGCACGCCAGAGACGCTTCACGTTTGACAACGAACACTTCTACGTGGATCTGGTCTTCTACAACCGGCTGTTGCGTTGCTACGTGCTGATCGACCTGAAGCGGGACAAGCTGACCCACGAAGACCTGGGCCAGATGCAGATGTACGTCAACTACTTCGACCGGCACGTGAAGCTGCCCGACGAATTGCCGACCATCGGCATCATTCTCTGCCGCCGCAAGAACGACGCTCTGGTCGAGCTGACCCTCCCGGAAGACGCCAACATCTTCGCCTCGAAGTACCAGCTCTACCTGCCCTCCAAACAGGAGTTGAAGCTGCAACTGGAGAAGATCCAGCGGGAACTGGGGGACAAGGAGGATGGGTCATGAAGGCGCAAAGGACACCATCCTGGAAAGAAGCAACACTGAGAGAAGTCGTGTCTCTTCAACGAGGACACGATCTAATCGAGACGCAGCGCCGCCAAGGTAATGTGCCGGTCATGAGCGCAGCCGGTCGGTATGGCGTCCATGATACAGCGGTCGTGACTGGCCCTGGTGTGGTGGTGGGCAGGAGTGGCGCGTCGATCGGTCAGGTTCATTACTGTGATGTAGACTTTTGGGCACACAACACGGCCCTCTACGTCACGTCGTTTCACGGCAACGATCCTCGTTTCATCTACTACTTCCTTCAGTCGCTGCACCTCAACCGATACAACTCTGGTGGCGCTCAGCCGTCACTCAACAGGAATTTCATATACCCACTTGAAGTTGCATTGCCAGAACCTGAGGAGCAGCGCGCCATGGCGGCGGCGTTGTCGGATGTGGATGCGTTGATCGGGGCGTTGGACAACCTGATCGCCAAGAAGCGGGCCATCAAGCTCGCCGCCATGCATCAACTCCTCACCGGCAAGACCCGCCTGCCGGGGTTTGGCGGCGATTGGAGTTCTGCGAAGCTTGGTGAGTTGGGGCAGTTCTCCAAAGGACGCGGCATCAAGCGAGATGACGTATCCGACGATGGCGTCCGCTGCATACGATACGGTGAAATCTATACCCGATACGACAACTACGTCACGGTTCTGGATTCTCGTATTCTGCCCAAAGTCGCACTCACTGCTTTGCCCATCAAAAACGGTGACCTCTTGTTTGCTGGATCTGGTGAGACGGCAGAAGAGATCGGTAAGTGCGTTGCTTACGTGGGAGAAGAAGAGGCATACGCGGGCGGCGATATTGTCGTGTTGTCGCCTTCAGAGGGTAATCCCGTCTATCTGGGGCACTTGATGAATCATTTCGATGTCGCCCAACAGAAGTCCCGGTTTGGACAAGGTGATGCCGTCGTGCATATTAGTGCGCGAAACCTGGCACGGGTTAATGTCTGCCTTCCGCGCCCGGAGGAGCAAGACGCCATCGCTTCGGTGCTACTTGACCTGGATGCCGAGATCACCGCACTCGAACAACGCCGCAACAAGACCAAGGCGATCAAGCAGGGTATGATGCAGGCGCTGTTGACCGGCCGGGTGCGGCTAATGAAACCGGAGCGCGCTGGGGAGGAAACGACATGAGGTGGGTGCGATGCGGGAGTGGATTCTCCGCCCCGAAGGGGCCAAAACAAATCAGCCCAGGGCAACGCCCTGGGACCGGGGCACCGTCGGGTTCCCTCGCCCTGAAAGGGCACCACAAGTCCCGCTGGCCCGCCTTTGTGTCGCCCCTTCAGGGCTTGCGGCGCTTCGTGTACGCTTTCCCAGGGCGTTGCCCTGGGCTGATATGTGGCTGCCCCTTCGGGGCGAAGACAAAATGCTCGCGCTCGGCGCGGGTCTCCGACCCCGCTGAAACGGCCGACCGCAGGTCTCCCGCGAATCGGGAGACCTGCGGTCGGCCCGATGGCTCGGTCAGGAGACCGGCCACACCGTTGGGGCACGGCACCAGTCAACGACCACCGGCTTCGCCTGTTGAACGTGCTGGCCGACGCGAGGGCAAATCATGAGCGAAGACCAAACCGTCGAGTATAAGCAATCTTGGCGCGACGAGTGCCTGAAGTGGATTTGCGGCTTCGCGAACGCGCAGGGCGGCGTGCTGGAAATCGGCAAGGACAATCGCGGGAATGCCGTCGGGCTGCCCGATGCCGACAAACTGCTCGAAGACCTGCCGAACAAGATCCGCGACATCCTGGGCATCGTGCCCGCGGTCGATCGGCTGACGGAGAACGGCCAGGACTTCATCCGCATCACGGTCCAGCCGTATCCGAACCCGATCAACTACAAGGGCCAGTACCACGTTCGTAGCGGCAGCACGAAACAGGAACTGAAGGGCCCCGCCCTCGACCATTTCTTGCTCGGAAAATACGGCCGTCGCTGGGACGGCGTGCCTTTGCCTGGCGTCAAGATGGGCGACCTGGAGCCCAAGTTGCTGGAGCGGTTTCGCCGGCGCGCCGTGCAAAGCAAGCGACTCAACCCCGAAGACGTTCCCGCCGACGACCAAGCCCTGATCGAAATGCTCAGGCTCACCGAGGGCGACTATCTGAAACGTGCTGCGGTCTTGCTGTTCCACCCAGACCCCGAACGGTTCATAACCGGAGCTTTCGTCAAAATAGGCTACTTCCTGAACGACGCCGATCTGCGGTATCAGGACGAAGTCCACGGCGATTTGCTTTCCCAGGTGGACGAGACGGTGCGGATGCTGCTGACAAAATATCTTCAGGCGCTGATCAGCTACGAAGGCATTTATCGCATCGAAACGTATCCGGTGCCCGAGAGCGCCCTGCGTGAAGCGGTGCTCAACGCGGTGGCCCACAAGGACTACGCCAGCTGCACGCCGATTCAAATCCGCGTCTACGACGACCGCATCCTGATCTGGAACAGCGGCACGCTGCCCGACAACTGGACCGTCGAGCGGCTGAAAACCAACCACCCGTCCAGGCCGTTCAACCCCGACGTCGCCAACGCGTTCTTCCGCGCCGGCATGATCGAAGCCTGGGGCCGCGGCATCGAGCGGATGCGGGCGGATTGCGTGGCGCAAGGCGTCCCCGAGCCATTGCTGCGGTGCGAACCCGGCGGATTGTGGGTAGAATTCGCGAATCGGACGGTCGAACGCGGAAACGCTACCCAGAAAACGGCCGAGAAAACTAGGGTGAAAACTAGGGTGGGACCGCGGGGGAAAACCCCCACAGCGGGTAACTCCGGGGCCCAAGAGGCCCAGGTCGAGGCCCAAGTCGAGGCCCAAGAGGCCCAAGTCGAGCTTGGCGCAGTGGAGGTAGCCATTCTGCGGGCTTGTGCCCGGGAGCCTGCCTCAGGCAAGGAACTTCTAGCCGCTGCCGGATACTCCGGCCGAACCGGGCACTTCAAACGGGGGCTGGAGAAGCTCCTGGGGCACGAGTTGATTGTGATGACGATCCCTGAGAGGCCGACAAGCAGCCTGCAGAAGTACCGTCTCACCGAAAAAGGCCAAACGGTACTGGACGCCGTTGCGTTTGGAGGACGGAACCCATGAGCCAGGTCGGCCAGAAGGAAATGCTGACGCAGAAGAGGGTGATTCGATTCTTCCAGGACCAACTTGACTACGACTACCTCGGCGACTGGACGGACCGCGAAGGCAACAGCAACATCGACGAGGGGCGGCTCTCGGCTTGGCTGCGGCGCCGGGGATACAGCGACAAAGTGATCGGCAAGGTGCTGTACCACCTGGGCAACGCCCGGATGGTCAGCGGCAGCCGCACGCTGTACGACGCCAATCGCGAAGTCTACGGGATGCTCCGGTACGGCGTGAAGGTCCGCCCGGATGTCGGTGAGCAGACGGTCACCGTCTGGCTGATCGACTGGGAACACCCGGAGAACAACGACTTCGCCATTGCGGAAGAAGTCACCGTGGGCGGCATGCATGACAAACGCCCGGACCTGGTCCTGTACGTCAACGGAATCGCCTTGGGCGTGCTGGAGCTGAAACGGTCGACGGTGTCGGTCACCGAAGGCATCCGGCAGAACCTGGACAATCAGAAAAAGGACTTCATCCGCCCGTTTTTCGCTACGGTTCAACTGGTCATGGCCGGCAACGACACCGAGGGCCTACGGTACGGCATGATCGAGACGAAGGAGAAGTACTACCTGAGCTGGAAGGAAGACAGCCCGATCGCCCATCCGCTCGACCGGGCGCTCGGCCAACTGTGCCGCAAGGACCGCCTGCTGGAGATCATCCACGATTTCATCGTGTTCGACGCGGGGATCAAGAAGACATGCCGGCACAGCCAGTACTTTGGCGTGCAGGCGGCCAAGGTGCATGTCCAACGCCGCGAAGGCGGGATCATCTGGCACACGCAGGGCAGCGGCAAGAGCCTGGCGATGGTCTGGCTGGCCAAGTGGATACGCGAACACGTGACCGATGCGCGCGTGCTGATCATCACCGACCGCACCGACCTGGACGAGCAGATCGAGAAGGTGTTCAACGGTGTTGACGAGGGCATCTACCGCACCCAGTCGGGAGCGGACCTGGTCAGCGTCCTGGATCAGAGCGACCAGTGGCTGATCTGGTCGCTGATCCACAAATTCGGCAAGTCCGAGGAGGGGGACATCGACGCCTACCTCAAGGACATCGAAGCCCACCTACCCAAGGGCTTCCATGCCAAGGGCAACATTTTCGTGTTTGTGGACGAATGCCACCGCACCCAGTCGGGCAAGTTGCACCTGGCGATGAAGGCCATTCTGCCAGGGGCGATGCTGATCGGGTTCACCGGCACTCCGCTGTTGGCCAAGGACAGGAAGAAAAGCATCGAAGTCTTCGGGCCGTACATCATCGACGAGATGGCCGTGAATCCGAAGTACTACGAGAAGATGTCGGAGCTGCTGGACGAGCTGATCAAGGCGCGCAAGAGTCAGGCCCTGAAGTACAAGGACTACTTGGCGAAGGTCGTCGAACTGGCGAAGAAGGTGAAAGAACCGGAGGTACACTCGAACTATCCCGCCCCCATCAATAGCCCGGCGCTCCGTGCATTGTACGACAATTTGAAGGACGTCACGGACTTGCCGATCCAGGAAGCGGCAGCCACGTTCGATGGTGTTGCCGCGGCGGATGAGGCGTCGCGGCTGGCCGCCGACGTTGACCGTGCGATCCGGAACGTCAAGAAAGCCGGCTGGCGCGGCAACAAGTTCAAGGAGAAGGAAGTCCGCATTGCCATCAAGTCGGTGCTGGGCGATGACGCGGAGCTCGTCGACGCGATCTTCGACATTGTGAAGAACCAACGTGACTACTAAGCGGCACCACCTCGAAATCAGCGGCATCCGGGTGGAGGTGGTCCGCAAGGACATCAAGAACTTGCACCTGGCGGTCTACCCACCGCACGGCCGGGTCCGTGTGGCGGTCCCGCTGCGCACCACCGACGAGACCGTGCGTCTGGCCGTGATCTCCCGTCTGGGCTGGATACGCCGGCAGCAAAACGCCCTGGAGCAGCAGGAACGGCAGTCCAAACGCGAAATGGTCACCGGCGAGAGCCATTTCGTCCAGGGCCGGCGGTACCGCCTGGACGTAATCGAGCAAGACGCCCCGGCGTCGGTCGTCATCCGCAACAGTAAGACCCTGGAACTGCGAGTCCGTCCCGGCACCGACCGTGATAAACGGGAAGACGTGCTGCAACGCTGGTATCGGCAGTTGCTCCGGGAGCAAATTCCCGATTTACAGGCCAAGTGGGAGCCGGTCATCGGCGTCCAGGTGGCTTCCTGCGTCATCAAACGCATGAAAACCAGATGGGGGACCTGCAACATCGAACAACGCCGGATCTGGCTCAACCTGGAATTGGCCAAGAAGCCGCCGGCGTGCCTGGAGTACATCCTGGTGCATGAAATGGTCCACCTGCTGGAACGGCACCACAACGATCGTTTCCTGGCCTACATGAACGGCTTTCTGCCCCAATGGCGCATGCACCGCGAGGAACTGAGCCGGGCGCCACTCGCGCACGAGGACTGGGAGTACTGACAAGCGGCGTGCGGTCCATGGCCGAACAGTTTCGACGGTGTAGTTCACTTGAAAGATGACGCAGAACGAACCTGATTGAGTAGTGGGAGCAGGGAGGGCCTGAAGAGGAAATTGATCTGATGAGAACATTTTCGTTCGACATATTTGATGCGTTGATCCGATCTTCCAAGTTCGAGAAACCTCCGGACGAAAAGAATTGGACAAAGACACAGATCACCGCTCCGGATCAAGTGCTATTGAATGCAGAGCCGTCGGATTCCAAAGTTGGCTGCGTGCTTCTTTGGAGTAAGCCCTCCGGAAAGATCTCGATCGGCTCGCTCCAACGCGCGACCATGTCCTGGCTGGGAAGCAGGGGGCTTGTCGTATCTGAGAACTTGGCAAATACGCTGATTGCGTTCGCTACGCATCTGGCAACCGAGTTTGGAGGTGCTTCCGGGTTCTTTGACGAACTCGACAGACTTGTTCGACAGGCGGTTGTAAAACACGTTGTCATCGTGAGTGATTTTCGAACGACTGCGGTGCAAAGTTGTGAATTTCGGGGCTTCAACTACGGGCCCCTCCGCGTAGACGCCCTGTGCAAGCACTTTCGTCATATCGGGAGCGAGGCATTCGCTCAAGATCTTGTTAGTCACTCAGGAAAACTGGCCTTGGAATCGCCAGCATTGCATCGGTCAATCATTGATATCCCAACCCTCTGCTTGCGCAAGAAAGAAGTGATTGACCCTGGCACGCTGTACCTTCTGCTCGAAAACTACTTTCAGGAGTTTTCGCGAAGTCATCTCCGACTGATGTGGAATGATGTCGAAACAGCGACTTTGATTCCAAACGCCCTGCAAGGGGGCAACATTAGTCTGCTGCAGATCGACTCGCTACCCGGAATGCCTCGTTATACAGGCTATCACGGGTTCGGAGTCGATCACAAGCATGGTTGGGTTGGCAGACAGCATCAGCAGCCCGAATTCAGGTTGCCAACACCACGACTACTGGATGAGATTATCGGTGACCTATCTCGCTTGTTTGATCTCTCTCAAGTTCAGTCGACGTCCCTCATGCCCCTCGTTACAAGTATTGCTCGGAGCATTTCACGGGGTTGGTCCCACGCCTACAACGGCAGGGTTGATGAAGCGTTCTTGTTCATGGTGATATCTTTGGAGCAAGTCTTCTCGTCAAAGGTGGCGACAAGCCAACATCTTGCGAGACGCACGGCGGTCGTATGGCACCAAGAACTCGGAAGACCTTTCGACGAAATGCGTCGACTGGTTGCTGATCTATATGACAACAGAAGCCGGATTGTCCATGACGGGGAATCTCCTGAATTCGAGTCATTCCTTGAGTTGCAGGAGATCGCTACCAGCGCCCTCAAGGCGATCCTCCGGTTTGCTGGAAAAGGTGCGTGCCCAAAGTCGGGGGAAAATGCCGATAGCCATGCACGATGGCTCAAAATGATCGACTTTATCGCTTCGGCGATCGAGGCAGGGCAATCTGTCCCGGAAGAAACACTGCGCGAATGCGGAATCGAGCAACGTCACAAGCAAGCTTTTTTGTAGACGGATTGTACCCGTCCCTGAACCGCCTGCTGTTCGACTGTCATGCACATTGAAGGGAGCGAGAGAAGCAATGACTCATGAACGTTGTCCGTTTCAGAAACACGCGCCGCTTTTTCGCAACCTGATCCTGGACACGCTGGCGAACAGCCCGGAGTACGCTGCTGCTGTACAAGAATATGATGCAATCTTGCTGCTGGCGGACCGCATCCTCGCCGCCTGTGAGCAGGATCCGGAGTTCGGAAGGGTTTCTCTGATCGGCGAGCAACTGGAGACAATTGCCGCTTTGCACGGGAAAAATGGGGATACCTCCGACGTGGAGCAACGGCTGCTGCAGGCTACAGAGCTATGGCTGAAAGCCATCGTCCGCCTTACCCTTCCCAGCCAGTACGCGGAGTTGAGGGCGGCCGACGAGGACCAGAGGAGCCGAAAGTTCAACCTCTTCGGCAGCATCAAAGCACTCGGCTTACTGACACACGAGGAATTGGACCTGCGCCCAGATGAATGGCAGAAGCTCACCGACCCTGTGCGGCAGGCGATCTTCTTGGCAAAGGAAGATCGGAATCCCATTAGCCACGAGCCCGCCCCACTAGGGTACACGATGCGCATGCGCACACTGCCCGGCGCCCTACTGACGCTGGTTGCGCCGCTGTTCGTACACCGAGCAACGCTAAGACAGAGTCTGAGACGCCTTGTTACCAACACCGTGCCAGCCGAAATCGAAGGGATTGCGCGGTCAGTCTCCAGCGAACGCGGCGGGCACCTGTCGACCTTCGCAGGTCGCATCGAGTGGATCCGGGTGCTCAAGCAAAAACTGGACGAAGACCCGAATATCGAAGGCGGCTACTTGCTGCTGACGGCGGAGGAAGGCACTGGCAAGTCAGCCTTGTGCGCGAAGCTCACTGAGGCGTTGGGCCCCGGAGACGGAACTCTGGGGGTATCTGCCTGCCGCGTGAGACGACTAATGCCCTGGCTGCCAGGCCCGGTAATTCATTTTGGCAAGTCGTCGAAGGATCCCGAAGAGATCGTTCGTTTTCTGCTGGCGCAGATCAACGTGATGGTGATCGAGCCGGTGCCGTTTCCTGCCGGCTTACCATTTGCCGATCCCGCCTCGTTCTTCCGGCCCATGCTTGAGCGCGTGCAGGTAGTCGACGAAGATTGTGTTTTCGGTGAGGAAGCCGAGTCCATACAGAAGAACCGGCGAAGGTCCGGGCCGAACAGGTCCTTCCTGCCAGTACGTGCCGCCGAGTCCGAGTTCGCGTCTCAGATGGATCAGTTCCGTCGGACGCTTTACCACGCACTTGAAGTCCTGGTGGAGGAACGCGGCCCGGCGGTCCTCGCCGTCGACGCCATCGAAGAAACCACAATCGAGGGTAGCGGCCTGGCGTTCCTGCCCGCCCGGCTGCCATCCGGTGTTTGCGGCCTGCTTACTGGCCGGCCGGGAACGGCGGTGGAAAGGTGGGCCAGAGAAAACCTGAACATAATCGAACCGATCACCCTTCGCTGCCTTGAACGTCCCGAGATTCCTTTGCTCACGGCGATACCGGACGACGCTGCGGAGCAGATTACGTTCAACGACCGCGTTTTTCGAGAAACGGCAGGGTTACCACTGCTCGTGTCACGCGTCGCTCGAAGAGTCCATACGGACCAAGGCAGCCTGGCCGACATCTCGGTTGAGGGCAGCCTGAACGATATATTCGAGCGCCAGGCCAACGAATGGTTTGACATGGGCCCGCTCGGGAAGGAAGTTCTGGTCCTCTTGGCCCTATACGAGCCCGTCGCGGCGCTGAACATGGTGATGATTCAGGATTATCTCTCCCGGCGCACGACGAACGTACCGGATATGCCGGAACTCAAGTCACTCCTGAGACCAGTAGCAGCCCAGATCCAGGGACTCGACGTGCAGCGAGTGAAATTGGCAATCCGGCCTTTCGCCGAGTACGTCCGCGAACGCTGTTTCAGTTCTCGAGACCTTCAGCCGCGGCTCGAGGCGATTGCCTCGACCCTTGCCGAGGCGGAGGGCTTGGAGTCGCTGACGTTCGCGTTGTTCCTGCAGTTCTGGACGAGCCCGGAGCGGCCAAAGCCCCTCCGCTCGGTTGCAGAAGGTCTGATCGAACAGCTGATCCAGCAAAAAGCGGCCGAGCGTCTGATGGAAATCGCTCGACCGAGTTGGAAGAAACAAGATACTGCACCAACGTTTTCCATCCGGTGCATGGAGGCCGCCGCCGAGTTGGGAAACGCTCCAGCCATGGCATATTTCGGTAGCGCCCTGCTGGCTGGCCGTACGCTACCGCCGAACTTGGCGGAAGGTGAGCGGTGGCTGCGAAAAGCCACCGATTTAGGCGACGAGCGGGCTATGGCCATTCTGGGCAATCGCTTACTGGACGGGGACAAGCTGACTAGCGATCCTGCAGAAGGCGAACGCTGGCTACGAAAGGCGGCGGACGCACAGTTTCCGGCAGCTATGCGTGCCCTTGGCAATCGCTTGTTGGATGGGGACAAGCTGACCAGCGATCCCGCCGAGGGGGAGCGGTGGCTAATCCGCAATCAGCTCCACGATGGTGGTCGTCGCTTCGGTGACCGTCCCCGGAAGAATGGCGGGAACATTCCCAGCCGTCGCCTGCTCGGCTTGCCATTTTGACACAACCTCCTGGAAGCGGGTTTTCGATTCTGGCGAACCGTGCGGACCCAAGTAGTGGACCCTTCCACCGACTTTGACGATTGCCTGTCCGGAGGCTTTGTGACGAGAGTATTTCGGACCGCGCGTTACCAACTTCGGCATTGCAGCACCCCATTTTCCCCGCCAAAGGCGTATAAGGCGTAATTGCCTTTGGGGATTTGCCGCACTTCCGACCGTCGGAAGGTAACCTAAATGCTGAATTCGGCAGGACTTACGTTAGTGGGCGTTACTGGACTCGAACCAGTGACCTCCACGATGTCAACGTGGCGATCTAACCAACTGATCTAAACGCCCTGATATTGCGAGGCAGCGAAAAATCGCCTTTTCCTCGGCTGTGCGTAAATTTGATCGAATCTTCGCCGCAAGTCAAGGTGGGGAGTTGTTTGGAATCGAAAGATGGCTTGCCTCGCACAGAATTTGCCGTGGCGATTGACAGGGCCGGAGGCTGGGCGGGAGAAGATTCTGATTGACATGGCTTATCCTGTGCCCTAAACTCGACTTAGGTCTTTTCGGGGAGGATCGCCGCCGACGGAATAAACTGTGGTGCGGCGGGCGAATAGGACGATGATTCGGCATCAAACATCCGTCCGCGTACGTTTTCCCCGGCTCGCTTACCCGGCCGAAGGAGCATTCGTTATGGCAGCCCGTGAAAGTCAGGGACTTCAAGTAGCACTGATCCTGTTCGTGATGGTCACCGTGGTGCTGGCAGTCACCACGTATCTGTACTTCCGCCGTGCGGAAGAGAATGTGCAGAGGTATCTCGCCAAGGCGGAAGAAGCGAAACGCGAGAAAGATACCACCATGAAACTGCAATTCGAGAACCAGATTCTCAAACACATCTTGGGCCACGATCGCAAGACGGAAGCCGAGCTGAACAGTATCAAGCAAGGCTTGGGAGGCAACAAACAGATCGAGCAGATTCTGGCCGATTACGACAAGCACATGAAGATGTACGGCGCTGGATACGGCGGCCAGGACCTTAGCTACACCACGTTGCCCGAACATCTGATCACGGCGATCAATGCCCGAAACAAGAACCTGGTCGACGCCGACGCGTTAGCAAAAAATCTGGAACGAGAACGTGAAAACGTGCGCCGCGCCGAGGCCGCTCGGGCGACAAAGGCGGAGCAATCCTTGGTAGCCGTCCAATCGGACGCTACGGCGGAGCGCGAAAAATTCAATTTGGAGCGGGACAGAATCATCGGCGAAGGTACCAAGATTGCGAAGATTATTCCCCAAAAGAACGACATCATTGCCAAGGTTACCAGCGAGGCGCAGGCCAAGCAGGAGGAGATGGCTCGCCAGCTGAGCCAAGTGAGCACGCTGTTGGAATCGGAAAAAGAGCGGCGGGCAAAGCTGGAAAAAGACATGGGCTTTGGCGATACCCATGAACGGCCGGACGGCGAAGTTACGCTGGTCAATTCGCGGGCAAACACCGTATGGATCAACCTGGGATCGGCAGACGGAATTGACCGGCAGATGATCTTCAGCGTCATCGACCAGAAAGAAACCGGAGTCACCAAGAGCAAAATCAAGGGGCGGATTGAAATCACGCGGGTCATGGAAGCACACTCGGCGGAAGCTCGCATCCTCGAGGATGAGCTTGCCAATCCGATCATGCGAGGCGACAAGATCTACTCGCCATCCTTCCACAAGGGCCGAAAAGTCCGTTTTGCCCTGGCGGGGATGATGGACATCGACAAAGACGGCAAGAGCGACCAGACGCAAGTTAAGTCGTTAATCACGATGATGGGTGGGGTGATCGACGCCGAATTGCTGGATGACGGCAGCATTGCCGGCAAGCTGACGGCCGAGACTCGCTACCTTGTCAAAGGAGATCGGCCCACCGACAAGACGAACCAGAAACTGATCGATGGCTTTACCACGATGACCGGGGAAGCCACGCGACTGGGGATCGAGACGATCACGCTCGATTCGCTTCTGGATCGGATGGGTTACGTACCCGATCGGCGAGTGGTTCCCATGTCTCGACCTTCGGCCACAGGTGACGCTCCGTCGGACACGTTCCGGCCTCGAACAGCTCCCGCGACGGCACCTCGTTGAGGCGAACTTCGCCTTGACGCGCCCGGAAGAAACAAAGCAATCCGACGCGTGAGCGAGGGATGCGGAAAAGTACACCGTTTCCTCGTTTACGCTTTGGGATTCGTTGGGTAAGCCGGTTTCGTTCGAAACGAGCTGAGAATGCTCGCTTTTCGTAGCTGGCGGCCTCCGTGCTCAGAATCCAAGCCCGGGTCCGTTCAATTCCGCCGTTTTCACCACGCCCTCGGTAATGCGAAACATCCCGGGGAACTGCTCTGTCCAGGCTTGATTACCGGCGGGGCAGTACTGGCGGCCATTGCCTTCGATGGCGGCAACGGTGGGGACGCGAGCGGCGAGACTGGCCGAATGCAGGAACGAGCGTCCGATACAGGTCAGATCCTGGACGCAGAGGAACAGCCCGTACTTCTGTGCCGCGGCGCCCATCAGCAGCGCTTCGCTATGCCCCTTGCACGCTTTGAGCGCCACGCCGGAGTAGCCCAGTTCGCGGGCCAGCAGCAGACTGTCCAAGTCGATCAATGACTCGTCGATCACAACGGGCTTGATCTTGGCGGCGGCATGCATCTTGTTTTCGGGATTGGCCTTCAGATCGCGATGCGTCGGCTGTTCGATGTACTGGACGCGATCCAGCGCGGGGGCGGCAGCCGCGCGAAGCCTGCCGAGAAAATCCAACACGTATTCAACATTCGCGCAGCGTTCGTTGAAGTCCAGCGAGTAGTGCCACGCGCTGCAGCCCCGGCGATATTGCGTTTCGACAGCCACCCGCTCGACATCCGCGACGCGCTGGACATCCCAAGCGACGTCGTCTCCGGCCAATTTGATTTTCAGATGCGTCAGCCCATCAGCGAGGATCCACTCGCCTAATGTCTCCGGCAGACCATCGCCGACCGGTTGCGTCACGTCCGCTGCGGACAACGGATCGAGGGCGCCCACCAAGTGATACAGAGGCATCTCCGGCTTGGCCTGGCGCAACGTGTATCGGTCGAGGTATTCGCCGGCGAATTCCGGCGTGAGGTAGTGCCCTAAGTCCCGGTTCGCGAACTCCGGCCCGAGAAGATTGTAGGAATTCGCCCCCAGCGCTCGGCCATAGGCGTCGTGAATGGCCGCTTCCAGCGGGCTTGCCACAACCAATTGCGCAAGTCGGGGCATGGACTCGGCCAACCCCGCTTCCCCGGTTACGATGTCGGCCGATTCTTGATACTGCTGGGCTAAATCATGGGTAATCTCCAGCGGGTGTCCGGCCTCGCGATATCCGTCGGCGAATTTGCCCAGCCGATGGCCCAGGGCTGTCATCGCCGCCAAGGCAGCATCGGACGAGACTTGCTGGCTGGGCCAGCTCCAGGCATTGCCCAGCGGCATCGAGCCGAAGCCCGTGGCTCGGCGGCCGTCCCGAGTCTCAGCGTCCACCACGACGTCCAACAACACGACGTCGACGACGACCCGGCCTCCGAATTTGATCGGAGTCCGGTAAGCGAAACGCTGCGTCGATGTGGTGACGCTGCGCAATGTCAGATCCGTGGGTTTCGCCATCCTGCTTATCCTCGAAAACCGCTATACCAGCTGCTTCCGCACCGCCCAGACGGCAGCCTGCGTCCGATCGGTTACGCCGATCTTGCGGAGGATGTGCTGCACGTGTTCTTTGACGGTCTCATAACTGATGTGCAGCGCCTGGGCGATTTCCTTGTTGGTCAGGCCCAGCGCCAATTGCTTTAGAACCTCGCTTTCGCGCTGCGTCAAGGGGACCTCGACCTCGGCATTCAACCGGGGAGTCGTCAAGGCGCCCGTGACGCGCCGCAACTCTTCCCGAGTCCACACCATCTGGCCGGTAGCCGCGCCGCGAATCGAGTCCAGCAGCTTGCTACGTTCCGCATCTTTCAAGACGTAGCCGGCAGCGCCCAAGGCCACCGCCCGCGCCACATACGTCGGGTTGTCATAGGTCGATAGGATCAGCACCGGAAGTTCCGGATGATCCAGCTTGATTCGGCCGAGCACGTTCAGTCCGTCCATGTCCGGCATTCGGACGTCCAGCAGCACCACGTCCAACCGTTTTTCCTTGGTCAGTTTCAGGGCGTCTTGGCCGTTGGAAGCCTCTGCGACCACATTGATGTCCGTACCCTCGAACAGGCTCTTTAGCCCGCGCCGCACGACTTCGTGATCGTCCACTAACAAAACTCGAATGGCCATAATCGTTCTTTCCTGCAAGAAAGGAGCCTTGAACAATTCCTCGGCGCTCCGGCTGGTCTCCACCCAGTGGCGGGACCGGTCCCGACGCCGTCCGAAACATCTTCAAGTATCATAACCAATTGTTCCTGCGTCGCAAGAGGGGGTGATGGGTTTGATTGTACCTCAATCGGGCTGTTTCCGCGGATCGCCGTTACCCGTTGATCTATCGCGGACAAGAGTTATCGTTACGAGTACGCCGTTTTTCATTGGATTGCTGCGATGAGGCCGAGTTGGGCGGAAGGTGCCATGTCCAATCTACAAGTCGTGAACGCCGACACCGTTTCCGCCGAAGATTGTGGGCGGGCGGTAGTCGATCGAGATTCCGCCGCGCCGCAAGGCGTGCCGTGCGAAGCCTGTGGGTGCCCGGTCGAGCCCGGCGAGCGGTTTTGTCCCGCCTGTGGTTCACCTCAGCCGAACCAAGCGGAGCATGGACGCGACGAGCAGGAGCCGGCATCCGCTTTCTTTCGCTGCCAGAATTGCGGCTGTGAAATGAGTGCCGATCTGCAGCAGCGAAGTTATATCTGTCCTTTCTGTGATTCGACGTATGTCGCCGAGTTTTCACCCTCGCTGACAGATCGACAGCGGCCGGAGTTCGTGATTGGGTTCGCGGTCACGCCCGACCAAGCGCGGGAAAAGTTTTTCCAGTGGATCGGCCGCAATTCCTGGTTTCGCCCCGGCGATCTGCAGGCGGCTCAGATCGTCGAAAAACAACAGGGTGTCTACCTGCCGTTCTGGACGTTTTCGATGCTCGGCGAAAGCCACTGGGAAGCCTCGATTGGCGAGTACTGGTATCGGACGGAGACATATACCGAACGCGATTCCAAGGGAAACACGGTGACCAAGACGCGTCGCGTCCGCGAGACGGAATGGTGGCCGCTGAGCGGCCGGCACCACCGGTACTACAGCGGGCATCTGGTGTCCGGCAGCCGGGGGTTGCAGCAGTGTGAGGCCGACGGGCTGCTGCCGTTCCAATTGCCGGCCATGAAGCGATACCAGCCCTACTTCGTCGCAGGCTGGTTGTGCGAAGAGTATTCGATCGCTCGGGACGACGCCTTGGCGGCCTGTCAGCAGGAGTTTTTTCGGCACGAGCAGTCCCACGTGGCGGCATTCTTGCCAGGCGATACACATCGCGGCCTGAACGTCCGCACGCAGTTTTCGCACGTCAACTCGGACTTGTGCCTGCTGCCGATCTACATTTTGACGTACCGCTACCAGAACCGGCTGTTCCGGTTTCTGGTCAACGGCCAGACGGGTAAAATCGCTGGGGAGAAGCCGGTCTCTTGGAACCGCATCTGGGCCGCTGTCGGCGCCGGCGTACTGGCTTTGGTGTTGCTGATCCTGCTGTTGATGCTGCTCCTGAGATCGTAGGTGCACTCCGATGAGCGATAGGGTGGAAAAATGCGAGGTCTGCCGAGCGTTGCTGGACGAGGAAGATCTGTTCTGTCCGAACTGTGGAACCGAGGCGCCGCAGCGTGCGGACGCCCGGCAGCCTTTGCCCGTCCATCTATTGACGCACAATTTCCTGTGTCAAGGCTGTGGAGCGTCGATGAGTTACGACGCTTCGGCCAAGACGCTGCGCTGTCCGTTCTGCGGCTCGGAACGTATGGACCAGCAGCAGGACGCCCGCGTGCTGTCCGCCGACGACGTTGTGGCGTTCGCGGTCGATCGTTCGGCCGCGACGAGCCTGCTGCGAAAATGGCTGGGCGCAGGCTTCTGGCGGCCCGGCGATTTAGCGACTTCGTCCGTGGTGACCAAGATGACGCCCGTCTTCGTCCCCTACTGGGTATTCCAAGCCCGGACGTGGACCTACTGGACGGCCGACACCAACGCCACGCCGGCCGGGGCGCGCGGGGATTGGTTCCCGCTGTTCGGCGAGCATCGAGGAAGCTACGCGGGATTGCTGATCGGCGCCAGCGGTGCGCTGACGCCGGCCGAAACCGACGGCTTGTGCCCGTTCGACTTGTGCGCCGCCCAGCCTTACGAATCGGTCGATACGGAGAATGTGGTCGTCGAGCAGTTTCGCGTCCAGCGGAAATACGCCCGGCCGGCCGCACATCAGGCCTTGGAAAATCTGGAACGGGCCGCCTGCCAGAAATACGTGCCCGGCCGCTGCCGCAATTTGAAAGTGAACGCCAAACTGGAGGGGCTGTCCAGTACGACCGTCCTGTTACCGGTCTGGATCATGGCGTATCGGTACCAAGATCAGGTCTATCGCTTCCTGGTCAACGGTCAAACCGGCCGGGCCACGGGGCAGGCTCCCATCTCGTGGAGGAAAGTGATTGCGGCCATCGCCGTTGTTGTCCTGCTGGCTTTCGTGCTATTCTTAATCCTGTTAGGCATGGCAACGGTGTAACACGGAGGCTTCATGGCGCGCGAAACGGTTTTGAAGAGCAGCTCGAGCGGCGAGGACGAAGATCGCGACTTGCGGCCGCAACGGATGGCCGACATGGTCGGCCAGCGCGAGGTGTACGAGCGGCTGAAGATCGTCGTCGAAGCGGCGCGCAAACGGGACGAGCCGTTGAGTCACGTCCTGTTCGACGGCCCGCCCGGCTTGGGCAAGACCACCTTTGCGCTTTGCATCCCCCGCGAACTGGGCGTCGGCGTTCAATTGGCCAGCGGGCCCGCCATCAAAGCGCCCAAGGATCTGGTTCCGTATCTGACCAACGCCGAGCAGCGATCGGTGCTGTTTATCGACGAGATCCATCGTTTGCCCCGCGCCGTGGAGGAGTATCTGTACACGGCGATGGAGGACTTTCGGATCGACATCGTACTCGGCGAAGGCGTCAATGCCCGCACGCATAACTTGTGGCTCAAACCGTTCACGCTGATCGGGGCCACGACGCGAGCCGGCATGTTGTCGGGACCGTTGCGCGACCGGTTCCCCGTTCGCGAGCATCTCGGGTTCTATTCCGTCGACGAATTGACGGAGATCCTCCGCCGCAACGCGCGCAAGCTGAACGTGCCGGTGGACGACGACGCGGCGCGGGAAATCGCGGCCCGCAGCCGCAGCACGCCGCGGATCGCCAATAACCGGCTGCGGTGGGTGCGGGACTATGCCGAGACCAAGGCAGACGGCCGGGTGACTCTGCCCGTTGCGCAAGCGGCCCTGAAAATGGCGGGTATCGACGACCTGGGCTTGGCGAAGCCGGACCGCGACTATCTGATGACGGCCATCCGCGTCTTCAGCGGCGGCCCGGTGGGCCTCGAAGCCATCGCGCATACGATGAACGCTTCGCCCGACACGCTAGAGGACGAAGTCGAGCCGTTTCTGCTGCGCAGTGAACTGCTCGTCCGCACCCCGCGCGGCCGCGTGGTCACGGCCAAAGGATACCGGCACTTGAAGGTCTCCCCGCCCCAAGATGCATCGCCGGACGCCCAGTCGCGGCTGTTCGAATGACGCCTTGCGGAGATCCGATCCGGCCATGAAAGTCATCTCGCTTCAATCCGGCAGCAACGGAAACTGCATTTACGTCGAGGCGAACCACGTGCGGCTGCTGTTCGACGCGGGAATCAGCGGCCGGCAGGCCGAGTTGCGGCTGACCGCGCGGGGCCGGGACATTTCCGCCGTCCATGCGGTGCTGATCTCGCACGACCATTCGGACCACATCCGCTGTGCCGGCATCTTTCAGCGAAAATGGGGACTTCCCGTCTACGCCACTCGCCGCACCTTGGAAGCGGCCAACGCGTACCACAACTTGGGACCGATGTCCCAGGTGCATTATTTCGAATCCGGCGGAGCAATGCTGTTTGACGAAGTCTGCGTCGAAGCCATTGCGACGCCCCACGACGGCGCGGACGGCGTGGCATTCGTCGTGGACGACGGCCGGCATCGCGTGGGCATCTTGACGGATCTGGGGCACGTTTTTGACGGGCTTGAACGGGTCGTTCAATCGCTGGACGCCGTGGTCTTGGAAAGCAATTACGATCCCGTCATGCTTGCGCAAGGATCGTATCCGGAGTTTTTGAAGGAGCGCATTCGCGGACCGCGCGGTCATCTGTCGAACGACGATTCGGCTCGAGTGTTGAGCCGCGCCGCGGCCGGACAGCTGCGGTGGGCTTGTTTAGCGCACTTGTCCGCGGACAACAATACGCCCCAACGGGCCTTGGAAACGCATCGCCGCGTACTCGGCTGCGGGCTGCCGCTGCACGTCGCCAGCCGGTTCGAGGTCGGCCAAGTCCTGGAGGTGTGAGCGACGTATCGAGTCGCCCCCGATTGCTAACGCGGCCGGAAGCCTCTACCATTTCAGCGTGGGGAACCATGAACGAGTGCGGAATTATCGTCTGTGAAAAAACAGGCCGGTGGGCGGCGTCGTTGCGGCGTGCGCTTGATGTTCCGTCCGATCTGTGCGAGACGCGCAGCTGGGCGGCATGCATGCGCGAAGTGCAGGGCCGGCCCGCGGCTCTGATCGCCTTGGAAGTCCTGCCGGAAAACGCCGAAGCGGCGTGTCGCCGGCTGGCCGAATTGACGCGGCAATCTCCTCACGTGAGCGCGATCGTGATGGCGGATCGAAGTCTCAGCCAGTCCGAATGGCTGCTGCGCGAGGCGGGCGCCGTGCATGTGCTGTGTTCGCCCAACGAATGGCCTCGGCTTCGCCTCCTGTTTCGCAGATTCAGGGACCAGTCGCCCGCGTCGCGAACGACATTCCGCGAGCACGTCTGGTCAAGCCTGCCTTGGGCTCGGCATGCAACAGACGTTTCCGAGAAAAGTGTTATCAAGAAAGGCTCCGAGAATGGCCGACGGCCAAATTGATTCCGATTCCGTTACGAACGCCCTTTCCACACTCAAGGATCCCGAAAGCGGCCGCAGCTTGGTCACGATGAACCAGCTGAAGGACATCCGGGTTGAAAACGGCCGGCTATCTCTGGAATTGGCCCTGACCACATGGGCGGCGCCGCTGTGGCCGGACATTCAAGAATCGATCGAGGAAGCGGTGCGGTCGAGCTTTCCGCAATTGGCCGGCGTGACCGTCCGCCGTTCGATTCACAACCGGCCCGCGGCCAAATTGGGCGAAATCGGGCTGACGGCCAAGAGCGTGATTGCCGTCGGATCGGGCAAGGGTGGAGTCGGCAAGAGCACCGTGGCGGCCAGTCTGGCGCTGGGACTGAAACGCGCCGGCTGTAAAGTGGGTCTGATGGATGCGGACGTCTACGGCCCCAGCATCCCGCACCTGCTGGGATTGAGCGGCCGGCCGACCATCGAGGGCGAACGCATCCGGCCGATCGACAAGGATGGCATGCCGGTCATGTCGATGGGGTTTTTGGTGCCAAAAGACGAGGCCGTGATTTGGCGCGGTCCGATGCTGCATGGCGCCGTGACGCAATTTCTCCGCGACACCCACTGGGGCGACTTGGACTATCTGATCATCGACATGCCGCCGGGCACCGGCGACATCGCGCTGACGCTGTCCCAGTTGCTGCCTTTAACCGGCGCGGTCATCGTCTGCACGCCGCAGGACGTGGCCCTATTGGACGCGGTCAAAGCGATTGCCATGTTCCGCAAAGTCCGGATTCCGGTACTCGGCTTGGTCGAGAACATGAGCGGTTTCGTCTGTCCCGGCTGCGGACAGCAGCACGATATTTTCGGCCGCGGCGGAGCCCGTCAGCGAGCGGAGGAGTTGGTCGTGCCGTTCCTAGGCGACATCCCGATCCAGCTCCTGATCCGCGAATACGGCGACGAGGGGCGGAGCGACGCTAACTTTGATGATCCCGCCATCGCCGCGCGGCTCGAAGGCATCTGCTACCGCTTGGTTAAGAATCTCGCCCACGCGACCGCCGCCGCCCCGCGGCAACCCCAACTGCCGGTGTTGGGGTAATTTGTATTCTTTCCGGAGCTACAACATGAAACACCTCCTGCACCTCCCTGTCTTCGTATGGCTGGCTTTGGCGATCGCTTCGACAGCCGCCGGCGGATGCCCGCCCTCGAGCAAGCCCAATCTCGTTGTGATCTTCATCGACGACTTGGGCTACGGAGACATTGGGCCGTTCGGCTCGACGCTGAATCGCACTCCGCACCTGGACCGAATGGCGGCGGAGGGCATGAAATTGACCAGCTTCTATGCGGCTCCCGTCTGTTCGGTTTCGCGGGCTCAGTTGCTGACCGGCTGCTATGGGGCGCGGATCTCGGTTCCGGGCGTCTATTTTCCCGCCGGACCCAGCGGCCTGAATCCGCAGGAAGAGACGATCGCGGAACTGGTCAAGCCGCAGGGGTACGCGACCATGTGCGTGGGCAAGTGGCACCTGGGGGACCAGCCGGAGTTTCTGCCGACCAACCAAGGCTTCGATCACTACTTCGGCATCCCGTATTCCAACGACATGCAACGCAAATCGCTCGACACGGACCAGCGTGTGGTGCCGCTGCTGCGAGATAACCAAGTGGCCGAACTGTTGACGGACGAAGCGCAGACGACCGTGACGGAGCGTTACACGGACGAAGCGGTGACGTTTGTGCGCGCGCATCGCGACCGCCCGTTTTTCCTGTACTTCCCGCACACGGCCGTGCATACGCCCATCGTGCCGGGAGCTGCGTTTCAAGGAAAATCGGCCAACGGCCGCTACGGCGACTGGGTGGAAGAAGTGGATGCGAGCGTCGGACGCGTTCTGGGCGTGCTGCGCGAACTGAAATTGGAACAGCAGACGCTGGTCCTGTTCATCAGTGACAACGGTCCGTGGCTGATCAAGGGAAGCGACGGGGGCACGGCCGGACCGCTGCGCGGCGGCAAAGGCAGCACCTGGGAAGGCGGCGTGCGCGTGCCGGCGATCGCCTGGTGGCCCGGCCGGATCCCGGCGGGAACGACCTGCGATACGGTTGCCGCCACGATCGATATCCTTCCGACGTTGGTGAACTTGGCGGGCGGAATGCTCCCCGCCGATCGCGTGATCGACGGCCGCGATATCACGCCGCTGCTGATGGCTGAATCGACCGCGGCGCCGCGCGAGGCCCATTTTTACTTCTCCGGCTATACGCTGCAGGCCGTGCGTCAAGGACCGTGGAAGCTGGCCCTGGCGCCGCAAGCGGAAACGATGGGCAAAGGTGTCGCCGCGGACGCCGCCGGGCCGGGACCGCGTCTGTATAACCTGGATGACGAAATCGGCGAGCAGACGAACGTGGCCGTCCAGCACCCGGACGTCGTGCAGCGTCTGCAGGATCTGGCGGCGCAGATGAACGCGGAACTGGGCGGACCGGCGCCGGCGGGTCGTCGTCCCGCCGGCAGCGTGGCGAATCCCGTCACGCTCTATCCGGCGGAGAATCCCAGCCGCGGCGGAAAACCGGCGAACCGGGCCAAGCCGGTCGCGATCGAAACGCTTCAGGTGGGTGACGCCCTGCCGACGAGTCAAGCGCCGCAGGTTGCGGGCAAGTCCCTGACGATCAAGTGCACGGTCGAACCCGAGCCGGCCGGCGGCGTGATCGTGTCGCACGGCGGTTCGGTCATCGGATACACGTTGTATCTCAAGAACAACCGGGCCGTCTTCGCCGTGCGTCATGCCAAACAGGTCACCCGCGTCACGTCGGCGGAACTCCCCGCCGGCCAGCTGAAGCTCGAAGCGCAACTGGCCGCCGATGGCCGGTTGACGCTGGCCGTAAACGGTCAATCCGCCGAGCCCGTAAAAGCTGCCGGCCCGCTCGCCGAACAACCCTTCGAGGAATTCAACGTCGGCTTCGACGGCGCCAACACGGTGGACGAGTACGACGGATCGAAGCGTTTTCAGGGAACCATCCGGGACCTTTCGATTACCGTTCAGCCGTGAAGTCCATCGCTGCGGCGATGCGAGTGCGCCCGGCGGGCTCCGCGCAAAACTTAGGGCCGCCTCAACAAGTTGTTGAGACGGCCCTTTCTCGTTGTTATCGGTGGGTTCGACGTTTGCCCGGCGTCAGCAAGCTGAACGCCGCGCGGCCGTCAAACGGCTGACCGGAGTCAGCCCAGGCGGCGTCCTACTTCTTCTTCGCAGGAGCCTTCTTGGCGGGGGCTGCCTTCTTGGCGGGCGCCTTCTTCGGGGCGGCCTTCTTCGGTGCAGCTTTCTTCGTGGCCACTACACGTCCTCCGTAAAACAAAGGTTTCGGCGAGTTCCTTCTCGATGGCGGTCAGGTTGCCCCGAACCGATGAGTCTTCCTCGCCATCTGCTAACTGCCACTGACTCGTTTCCGAGGTGCTTGCCTCTGTCCTCATCCCGAATGAAGCGAGTACAAACACATGTGGCACGTAATCTCCACTGAATGCTAGCTAATGTTGTACGCATCGCCAAGAAATATGCAACACGTTTTCGACAAGTTTTCCACAAAAAAACACAAGAATTTTTCGCGGGCCTCGAGGATCGATCAAAACAGCGAGATCGCGCTGCCGCTGCGCAGCGCGCACACGGGTTGCGCGCGGCGCTGTTCAAAACCGAACATGCGGCGCACCAGCGGACGCTGACGGCGCAGCTGCAACCAGCGGCGCCACGAACCGCGCGCACGCTGCGGCGCCGCGCGATCGCTCCATGCCGACAGGATCTCGTACCACGCGTCGGACCAGCACGCGCGGCGGATGTGGATCGGGTCCCAGCCGTACCAATCGAGACGCGGCACGCGCAATACGGCGCGATGCCGACTCGCCAACTCGGCCACATGGGCGTTCAATTCGTGAGCCCGCGCGATCGCCTCGTCGAACGTCACGCGCGATCCCGGAAACAGCAGCATACGAATCCAACGATACTGCTGCGGCGTGACAGAGGCGACGCGCGCCAAGGGAAGCTCGGTGACGACGAGTTGGTCGCAGACGCCGCGCAGACGAGTCAAGCACTCCGCGACCCACGCGACGATCTGGCCGGTGCCGGCGCCGTACAGAATGTCGTTGCCGACGTCGGTGATCAGCGCGGCGGTTGGCAGCGGCCGCCGCCGCGACAATTCGTCCCACAGTCCGCACTCCAGGATGCTCGGCAGGGACCTGCCAAAGACACAGCTGGTGCGCCCGTAGGACCGGCCGTGACCACAGGCGGCCAACACGTCGACGGGTTGCCCCCAGACCAATTCTGCCGTCTCGACGATCGTCGAGAGCCCTCGTACCACGTTGCTGGCGCCCAACAGGATCACGCGTCGCCCGCCCATTTCCAAGGCCGGCTCGCCGTGAAAAAGCTCTCCGCCCGCATCCTCCCGGATCACCAGCTTCTACCTCGCAAGCTCTGAATTGCCATGTAGTTCGAAAATGCGAGCATCGCAAAGAGGATGCCTACGAAGCGGTCCTGAAGCACGCCGAATCCGATCACGGCGACCGCCGCCGCCACCGCCACGGACAGCCACAGGGACTTGGAAACGCCTTCCCACGGATCGCTGGCGGTGAGTATTTCCCGGGCGATCTGTCCGCCGTCCAACGGCAGCACCGGCACCAGATTGAGAAGCCCCCAGAAGATATTGACCCACATCAGACTGGAGGCGAACTCATTCCAGTATTCGTTGGCTGCCTCGGGCAGGAAGACCACCGGGACCGGCAAGACCCCGTACGCCAAGAAAATATGCACCGCGCCGCCGACGGCAAAGACCATCGCGGCAACCACGGCCGCCAAGAGGAAACCGGCGCCGGGGCCCGCTGCGGAGATCAAGATCTGCGCCAGCGGACCGCGCTGCCGCCGCCCGTGTCCGCCGGACCACCGCGCCGATTCGGGAATCGCCAGGCCGCCCATCAGGTACAGCACGATGCGGCAGTCCTGGCCGTAGTGCCGCATCGCAAATGCGTGCCCGAGTTCATGCACGAGAATCGAGATGAACACCGTGCCGGCCCAAATCAGCAGCGTCATCGGATCCCCGTCACGAGCGCCCAACAGCAGCGCAATCAGCCAGAACAAGGGATGAACACGAACGGGAAACCCCGCGATGCGAAAGTTCAAGTCGAATTGGGTCGGCGCAGGTTCAGCGGCAAACACGTTAGGCTTTCCTCGATTTTCGGTTCTCGGGTTTTCGGACGGCGATTCGCTGAAGTTTTTCTTCCGGTCCGCCGAACACTGTTCTCTGACGCATACGATGCGTGAGGTCGGACAAAAATCTCGAACAGGAAGGGATTATGGCTTTTACTTTGAAGGTCGTCGATTGGCGTGACGGGCGAGGTGCCAGTCACCCGGAGTATCTCAGAAAACAAGACTTCTGGAAACGCGTGGGGGTTCCCCGAGCTTGGAAAACCCGACACGAAGCCGAAGTCGCTGCCGAACATGCCTGGATCGAACCGGACTGTAACGGCGTCGCCCCGGTGTGCGTGGTCACGGAGTGCTGACCAACCGCTCCAACACACTGGCTTGCCACGTCAATATGAACATCATTGTGACCGCCGCCGCGAATGTCGGCAAGCCAGCGGTGCCACCGGGCCAAAATGCCAGCCGATCCAGACCTCGCCATAGGCAGATGTGGACAAATGCCGCTAGGCACACATAAGCCAATAACGGCGCGGGACGCAATCGCGGCGATAAACCCAGCGTCAACGCGCCCAGCAACCGGGCCGCCGATGCCAGCAGGCCGACCGACAAGGCCGCCGGCCAGCCCAAACAAACGCCCGCCAGTCCCAAGCCGAGGAGCGCATCCTCAAGATTCCGTTCCCTCGCCGGCGCTGCCGCCTGGGGCGAACCGACGTGGGGCGACTCTGACGGCGATTTTCTCTTGTGCTCGGCTCTCGTGCGGCCTGCCAATCGGCAACCGCAGCCAGTCACCGCTCCCAACAGCAGGCCGCCAATCATTCCCTGCAGGCCGCGACCACCGTGCGACCAGACAGCCAGCCATACTGGCCCATCCGGCCGGCCTTGCTGCCAAACATCAAGCCCCAGCAGCGGTGCCAGGCCGATCGATAGCCACACCGCGACGAAAACCCCGGCCGCATAACGCCGCGGGACCGCGCATCCGTCGTAGCGGATCAGAGCCCAGCTGAGCAGCACGCAAATCAATCCGCTGTGTAGAACGCACGTGCCGATCAAGTCCCAGCGGGGATGCCCGATCAGCCAGCTGACGCTCAGCCGCGTCGTCATCCGCTCGCCGGCACCCGGCAGATTGACGGCCGACAAGAGAATCTCCAGGGTCGCCAGAATCAAAATCACCAAGCCGACGGTCAATTCGACCAGCGGATATCGCGCCGCGATCGGCAGTCGGCACGTGCGGCAGCGGCCGCGCAGCTTGAGCCAGCCAAAGACGGGCAGATTATCCCACGCCGGAATCCGCACGCGGCAGCGCGGGCAACGGGATGAACCCCACAACGACATCCCGCGCGGTATGCGATAGATGACGACGTTGAGAAAACTGCCGATGCACGAGCCGAATACGAACAGCCACGCAAGAATGAAGAACTCGAACAGACGGATCGGAATCTGCTCGGCCAGCGACGCGAGGACCGGACGCGAGGCCGGCGTTATCGCCGGTTTGGCCGCCGGCGCGAGCAGTGCGGAGGCCAGCGGCCAGGCGACGACGTAAGCCAGCAACAAGCCGGCCACGGCAAAGGTGGCGAGCAGGAACGGCCAGTTGCGGCGTTTGCGGCGAGGCATGACGCCTATTCTGAACGCCCGGCGGCAATCCCGCAAGGACACCAGCGGCCAGCGGCGCGCGTTCCCCCCCGCTCGTTCCAAAGATATTCTTGGCCGGGTGTTGTTTTCGCGGTGACAGATTGATTAAAATTCTGACGTGGTGTGAAATTCCCCTTCTGCGGATTGCCGAGGAAGCAACGATGTTAAACAACCTGCCGCCTGTGCTCGCCATCGCCCCTGTGCTCGCCGTGGACGATGTGACTTGGTTGGTGGTGATCGGCGTGTGCTTGATCGCCAGCTTGATGTTCTTTGTATTGCTGATCGTCGCCGCGGCCTACGGCAAGCTGTGGTTTCAGGCTTTCATGTCCCGGGCCGACGTGAGCATCTGGAGCCTGATCGGGATGGGATTTCGCCAGGTCAAGGCCACCATGATCGTGACGGCCAAGGTCATGTGCGCCCAGGCCGGACTGCCCATCGACCGCCGGAGCGGAATCAGTACGTCCCGCTTGGAGGCGCACTATTTAGCCGGCGGCGACGTGATGAAAGTGGTCCACGCCATTATCGCCGCTCATCGGGCGAACATCGATCTGGACTTCGACCGCGCCGCGGCAATCGACTTGGCCGGCCGCGACGTGCTCGACGCAGTGCGGACCAGCGTGTATCCCAAAGTGATCGATTGTCCCGACCCGCAGCGGAGCGGCAAGGCAACGTTGAGCGCGATCGCGAAAAACGGAGTCGAACTGCGCGTGCGAGCCCGCGTTACGGTGCGGACGAATCTGGAGCAACTGATCGGCGGAGCGACGGAAGAAACGGTCATCGCGCGCGTCGGCGAAGGAATCATCACGTCGATCGGTTCTGCGGCATCACACAAGGAGGTGCTGGAGAACCCGGACCGCATCACCAAAGCGGTCTTGGCCCGCGGACTGGACTCGCAAACCGCCTTTGAAATCGTGTCGATCGACATCGCCGATATCGACGTGGGCGAAAACATCGGCGCCCGCCTGCAAGTGGACCAAGCGGAGGCGGACATGCGAAAGCGGCGGGCCGAAGCCGAACGCCATCGCGCCGAAGCGGTCGCCATGGAGCAGGAGAATCGGGCCAAGGTCACGGAAAACCGCGCCCGCTTGGTGCTGGCCGAGGCCGAAGTCCCGCTCGCGGTCGCCGACGCCTTCCGCGCCGGGAATTTTCACGGACAAAGTCCCGCCGGCGCCGCTTGAATGCGTCTCATGGCCGATCGCCCCGGCGCACAGGGCGACGGGAAGAAATAAAGTAACCCGAAGCGTGAGCGAGGGAATGCGGCAAACGGCACGTTCCTCGCTTACGCTTCGGGTTTCAGTGGGTAAGGCGACCAAAACAAAGAGTGGGAACGCCCCGCGTTTATCCTTTTCATCAACGCGCGTTGATCTATAATTCGTCGGCAATGCCTGATGGTCGCCGCGACGATCGGAGCCTCGTCAGGGCTGAAGCGAGCACGATCGTCGCAGGCCTCGCAACGGCGTTGCGGATCACCACACGGGGCAGGACACATGATCACAGCCACAAGTTTTTCACGTTTGACGGCGTTGGGACGCTCCCGTTTTCTTCCCTCGCTGGCGTTCGTCCTCGTCAGCGTGATATGCTTGCCGGCGTTGTCGGCCGCGAACGATTCGCCGGCCCCTCGTTTCGCAGAAGATGGCGTGGCGTTCCTGAAAAAGCATTGCCTCGACTGTCACGGTGGCGCGCAGCCCGAGGCTGGTTTGTCGTTGGCTGAATTCCGCGACGACGCTTCCGTTGTCGGCCACCGCGATCGTTGGAAGATCGTGATCGGGATGGTGGAAACGGCCGGGATGCCTCCCGAAGGTTCGCCACAGCCCACGGCGGACGAGCGGGCCGCCTTTCTGCTCGCGGTGCGGGCTGTATTCGAGCGAGCGGCGCGCGATGCCAAGCCGGACCCGGGACGCGTCACGATGCGGCGGCTCAATCGAACGGAGTACCGGAACACGATTCGCGATTTGTTCGGCATCGACTTCGATCCCACGGAGGATTTTCCCTCCGACGACATCGGCCACGGGTTCGACAACATTGGCGACGTGCTGACGATGTCGCCCGTGCTGATGGAACGCTATCTGAGCGCTGCGGAGAGCATCGTCCAGCGCGCGGTCAAGGACGGTCCGCGCGACGCGCAAAGTGCCGGCCAGCAGCGATTGCTCGCGTGCGACGCGAGCCGGCCGGAAGCGGAGCAGACGCGGGAGATTCTGCGGCGATTCGCCTCGCGAGCGTACCGCCGGCCCGCCACGAATGACGAAGTGGCCCGGCTTGCCCAGTTGGCCGAGTCGGTCGCCGACAATGGCCGTTCCCGAGAGGACGGTTTGCGTTTGGCGATGCAAGCCGTGCTGTGTTCGCCCAAGTTCCTGTTCCGCGCTGAACTGGACGACCGGCCCGGCCGGCCCGAGGTGCGTCCGCTGGACGAGTTCCAATTGGCCTCGCGGCTCTCGTATTTCCTGTGGAGCACGATGCCGGACGACCAGTTGTCGGACCTTGCCGCGCGGGGCCAATTGCGAGCGAACTTGGATTCCCAAGTCCGGCGCATGCTGCAGGATCCGAAATCGGAAGCGCTGGTCGACAATTTCGCGCTTCAGTGGCTGCAGTTGAAGCGGTTGGAAACCTTTTCGCCCGACCGGCAACGATTTCCCCGGTTCGGCCAGCGGCTGCGGGCCTCGATGCTGGAAGAGACAAGGCGGTTTTTTGCCTCGGTGATGCGCGAGGACCGCAGCATTCTCGAGCTGTTGGACGCCGATTACACGTTTTTGAACGAGCCCTTGGCGCGTCACTATGGGATCGTCGACACCCATGGGACGCGAGCCGGAAAGCGGCCGGTGAAGCCCGGCGGTCAGCCCGTTCGGGGCGAAGAATTCGTGCGCGTTCATTTAGCCGACGGCGAACGCGGCGGACTGTTGACGCAGGCCAGCGTACTGAGCGTGACGTCGAATCCGACGCGCACATCGCCGGTGAAACGCGGCGTCTGGGTTTTGGAGCAGCTTCTCAGCATGCCTCCCCCGCCGCCCCCGCCGAATGTTCCATTGCTGCCGGAGGGCGATGGAGTCGAGTTGACCGGCTCGTTGCGGGAACGCTTCGAGCAGCACCGCAGCGACCCGGTCTGCGCCAACTGTCATGCGCGCATGGACCCGATCGGATTCGCTTTCGAGAACTACGATGCCGTGGGCGCGTTTCGCACGAAAGACGGCGCGTTCGACATCGATCCATCGGGCGAGTTGCCCGACGGCCGCACGTTTCAGACGCTCGCCGAATTAAAAGAAATTCTCAAGGAGATGAAAGACTCGTTCGCCGCTTGCCTGAGCGAAAAGATGCTGATCTACGCCTTGGGCCGGGGCCTGGAATTCTACGATCAACCGGAGGTGGACCGCATCGTGTCCGCCCTGCAACGCAACAATTATCGTTTCTCGACGCTGGTCCGGGAAATCGTCCGCAGCGACCCTTTCCAAAAGCGGCGCGGATGAGGCCCCCCCTAGCCTCGGAACGTACTTACCCAACGGAGCACTATCATGCCGAACGCAAATCTTCTTTCTCGCCGCACCGTGCTTCGCGGCCTGGGCGTGGCCGTCTCGCTGCCGTGGCTGGAAGCCATGGGGCCTTTGGTCGCGTGGGGCAATACGACCCCGCGCGCCAAGCCGGCCCCAAACCGCATGGCCTTTTTATACGTCCCCAACGGCGCGAACATGGCCGATTGGACGCCCCAGGCCGAAGGCACGGATTTTGAATTGTCGCCGATCCTCGAACCGTTGGCGCCCGTGCGAGAGCACCTGTTGGTACTGTCCGGCTTGACCGCCGACAAGGCGCGGCCCAACGGCGACGGCGGCGGCGATCACGCCCGGGCGCTGGGCGCGTTCCTGACCGGGACTCAGCCGCGCAAGACCGCGGGCACCGATATCCGGGCCGGGATTTCGGTGGATCAAGTCGCCGCCGGCCGCATCGGCGAACAAACCTGGCTGCCGTCGCTGGAGATCGGGTGCGAAGCCGGCGCAATGGCCGGCAATTGCGACTCGGGCTACAGTTGCGTGTACTCCTCGACCATGTCCTGGCGCTCGGCTACCCAGCCGCTGCCCAAGGAAGTTAATCCCAAGTCCGTGTTCGAGCGGATGTTCTCGACCACTCCCAGCGCCGCCCGCGCCGAACGGGATGCCCGCCGCAAGAGCGTCTTGGACTTTGTCCGCGAGGATTCGCAGGACCTCGCCGGCCGCCTGGGCGCCAACGACCGCCGCAAATTGGACGAGTATTTTTCGTCGATCCGCGACGTCGAGCAGCGCATCGCCAAGTCGGCCGAGTCGCCGTCGCTGCCAGCCTCCGGTTATCCGGCGCCGGCCGGCGTTCCGCGGCAGTACGAAGAGCACGTGCGGCTGATGTGCGACTTGATCGCCTTGGCTTTTCAAGCGGACGTGACCCGCGTCTGTACTTTTGTGCTGGCCAACGAAGGGAGCAACCGTTCGTATGCGTTCATCGACGTGCCCGAAGGTCATCACGACCTGTCGCACCACGGCAATGACCAAGCCAAGAAAGACAAGATCCGGCAGATCAATACGTTCCACGTCAGGCAACTGGCGTACTTGCTGGAGAAGTTGCGGTCGATTCCCGAGGGCGACGGCACGCTGTTGGATCACGCGATGATCGCCTATGGCAGCGGCAATTCGGACGGCAATCGCCACAACCACGACGATCTCCCGATCCTGCTGGCCGGCAGCGGTTGCGGCACGATCCAGCCGGGCCGGCACCTTCGCTATCCGAACGAGACCCCGCTGACCAACCTGTGGCTGGCCCTGTTGAATCGCCAGAGCATCGAAGTCGCCCAGTTGGGCGACAGCACGGGCGTCTTACAGGGTTTGGCGCGCTGAAACGAGCGGCAGAAAACGCGTGTCAGCCGCTGCGGAAGGCAGCGATAGTCTGGTAGAAAATCCGGCGATGACCGCCGTTATCGCGGAAAGAACGCCGCTGGCGCTCTGAAGCGATTGCGCGGCGGCAACCAGCACCGAGAGATCCTCGCGGATCGGTGTCGGGAGCTTTCTCCTCTGCCCTCCCCTGCCCTCCCGCCGGCTCTGAGGGCGACTATCAGAATCAGCCGCGGCTTGTATACAATGTCGTGAAACCGTCCTCGCGAACAAACCTGGCAGAATCTCGAAAGGAATTGCTCCGTGACGAACCTTCCGCGACCTTCCTCACGCAACGAATTCGAACCCTTCCTGAGCTATGGTCCGTTGCGACCTCTCGTTACCGCGGTCCTTCTTGGACTTGTCGTCTTGCTGGCGTGGCCCGTCGGCGAATTACGGTCGGCCGAATTCAACGGGGAGCCGGCCCTGACCGGCGAATTGTACGCCCGCGTCAAGCAGACGGCGGTCGAAGTGCTGGTCGACGACCATCTGAATGGCAGCGGCAATATGGTCGCCTCCGAGGGGTTGGCGATCACCGCGGCGCATGTGATTGGGCGTCCGGGCGCCCGCATCGAGCTGCTGTCGCCCGTTGGCGGCCGGCGCAAAGCGGACGTGGTCGCGGTGGATCTAGGCCACGATCTGGCCCTGCTCCGCGCCGAACCGTGCGATGGCGGCTATCCCTACCTGCCGCTGGCGGACGGCTTGCCCCCGGCCGGCGGCGAGGTCTACTTGGTGGGCACGCCGATCTTTCGTCACACGGTCTTGTTTCGCGGCATCGTGGCGCGCGATACACCCACCTTCGAGCACTTGAACGTCGGATACGTCGAGGTGCTGACGCTGGCGGCCACCGTTCCGTCCGGCACCTCCGGCGGTGTCTGGGTCGATCGCCACGGAATGCTGATCGGCGTGCAGAGCGGCGTGATGTCGGCCAACGGGATTCCCGTCGGCGTCGCCTTTGCAGGCTTGGCGAGCGCCGTGCAACGATTGCTGGAAACACGCCAGCCCGCATCAACGCCCAACCTGGGCACAGCCGTGGAAGAGATCTGGCAGCAGGGCCGCGATATCTTGGATCGCTTTCCGCCGCGAACCGAAGGCCTGATTGTGAAACTGCTGCAGGCGGACGGTCCGGCTGCGCGCGGGGGTCTGAAACAGTTCGACTTGATCATCGAAATGGATGGCCAAGCGGTGCGATTGCCGGACGAGTTGTTGCGACTGGTGCGCCAGAAAAAGCCCGGCGAATCCGTCGCGTTAACCGTGCTCGGTCCCGATGGCACCGGCAAGCGTCAAGTCACCGTGACGCTCGGCCGGCTGGAAACGGGCTGGCCGGAACCCGCCGCCGACGGCCAGTCTCGGTAGGGCTGGGACGAGCCGTCAGCGCACGCCCAGATTGCGTTCGATTTCGCGGGAACGGTCGTCGAGGCCGAGCATTTGACCCGGTGGACCCGGTTTGCGGAGTTGGGCGCCAAACTGCGCATCCGGATCGGCCTCGGTCTTCTGCGACGGCGGGGCGCCCCAGGTGCCCCAGGACGCACAGCCGGTGAGCCCCAAACAAGAAATCAGGACGATGCTGATGGACCTGCAGAACGCAGCGCCGAGATTGGGCGATTTTGGCAACATGGCAGTTAATCGCGATTCGAGGACCGGGGACACCACGTGATGCAAGTTGGCGTTCGGCCTCTTGGTTGTCCGACCAGCGAAAGCGGGGGGCGCCAACTTCGGCGATTTTTCAAGCCGAATTCGGACTGTCTCAAAAATCGGCCGGCAAGTCCAGGCCAGTTGATTGAAACCGCGTTAACAGGGATGATACGCGGCGATGGAGAGGAGTTTATGAACCAACGGCAGACCATTCCATTATCGCCGGCTGTTTCGGATCGCTCGTCGGCGTCGAATCCGCTGGACGTCCTCGTGATCGCGCCGCATCCGGACGATGCCGAATTGGGCGCCGGGGGGGCCATCCTGCGGCTAAAGGCCGAAGGCTGGCGGGTGGGCATCTTGGATTTGACCGACGGCGAGCCGACACCGTTTGGTTCGCTGGACCAGCGGGCCCGCGAGACGGCGGCCGCCACGGATATTCTGGGGATCGATTGGCGGCGGAATCTAGGCCTGCCCAATCGCAGCTTGGAACCGACCCTTGACGCCCGCCGAAAGTTGGCCGAAGTGATTCGCCAGGTCCGGCCGCGCTGGCTGTTGGCGCCCTATTGGATCGATGCTCATCCCGATCACACGGCCGCCACAGAGTTGGTCGAGGCGGCCCGCTTTTGGGCGAAGCTGTCCAAGTGCGATCTGGCCGGAAGTCCGCACCACCCGCAGCGGATCTACAACTATTACTGCGTGCACCTCAAGCAGGCGGCTCAGCCGGCGTTTGTGCTGGACATCAGCCAGTACTGGGACCGCAAGCTGGCAGCGATACGCTGCTATCACAGCCAGTTCATCGAAGGCCGCCCGACGGACGGGCCGACGTTTCTGGACCGTCTGCGCGACGAGGCGGCTTTCTGGGGAAAGGCGATCGGCGTGCCGTACGGCGAACCGTACGCCTGTCGCGAGCCGCTGGGGCTGAGCAGTATGCAGTCGTTGATTTAGCGTAGTTTGTCGGCAGCAGCGACGATCCATGGTTAAATTACCACGACGCAATACGACGCGAAAAGAAAGAAAACGCTCGCACGAGTATGGCTTCGCGCCGTTAACGAATGTGCCATCAGCCGCATTCCGTGTGTTGTGGCGGCTTGGATGAGGACGTATACTTGAAGTCATTCCATCACGCGAGACACTCCCATGCGATCCTGCCCGCCCGTCCGCATGCTGCCGATCAAGACAGCCCTTTGCCGGGGCTGGCTGATGTTTGTCCTCACCGCACCCGCTCCGGCGCAAATACCCTTCCGGACGGATTCCGCCAACACCGGCGAGGCGGCAACTCGCGTGCCTGGCTTCGGGCCTTTGGAGGGTCAGCGGACGATTCCCGGGTTCGGCCCGGAGGGCGCGAGTCACGTGTCGCTCACCTCGGACGATCTGGCCAAAGCCGACGACCGCTTGCAACGCTACGACAGCAACCGCAATGGCTATCTCGATCGCAACGAAATCAGCGCCGGCCGGTGGTATGACGATCCGTTCCAATTCGATGCGGACCGCGACGGCCGGCTGAGTCGGATGGAACTGGCGCGCCGCTATGCGCTGCGGCGAGCCGCCGAGTCGGGCAGCGGCGCCGGCGGTGGGGCGCCGCAGGCAAACGCTCCCGTCCCGGCGGGGCAGAATGCTTCGGCCGAAGAGCAGCAACGGCGGGACCGCGAACGGCGCACGCTGGAAGAAGCCGCTCGGGCACGGGGTGCCTTGCGCGGCACCCGCGAAAGCTGGCATCTGACCGAGACACTGATGAGCCGCCATGATACGAACCGTGACGGCGTCCTGGATTCCGCCGAACGCCGCAGTCTGGGTCTGCCCGCCGCGGCGGATTTGGATCGCGACCAACACATCAGCCGCCCCGAACTGTCCGCCTGGCTGGCCCAACAGGAAGCGCTCCAAGGACGCGCCGTCCCACGCGACTTGCCGGCTTGGTTCGTCGAAAAAGACAAAGACGGCGACGGCCAGATCCAGATGTCGGAGTTTGCCGACCAATGGACCGATGAACTGTACGACGAGTTCGCCGCACTGGACTTGAATAATGACGGCATCATCGTTGCGGACGAGTGCCTGCGGTCGCTCAACCGCCTGCAGGAAGAGTACACGAACCAGCGGTTTCAGGTCATCCCGGTCAAGGGCGTCATCCGCTCGGATATCGACGTCAAAGAAGACCGCCGCATCGCCGATCTCGACGTGCAACTGCAGATCACGCACACGCACGACGCTCACCTGAACGTGTTCTTGATCGGATCGGACGGCCAACGCGTCGAGTTATTCACGGGAGTTGGCGGTCACGACGATCATTTCGACAACACGATCCTGGACGAAGAAGCGCCTCGTTCCATTTTGCGCGGAGCCCCGCCGTTCGCCGGCCGGTATCAAACCGAGGAGCTGAGCCGCGGGGGCAAAGGTCTGAAGAGGTATTACGGCGCGAGCATGGGGGGCACGTGGACGCTGTTGGTCGAAGCCAACAGCGATCGCCCCGGCGTCCTGCACGGCTGGTCGCTGATCTTCCGCCGCGTCGAAGAGACGCCGGGACCGGCGAGCGAGAAAGAATTCGACTGAACTCAGCTAGTGCATCGTTGGGGCCAAGAAATGTGGGTAGCCGAACTCGCCAGAGTTTGGAATACGGAAGTCTTGCGACTTTCGCTACCCGAAGATTAAGCCGTTGACACGGCACTTGCCGCATCCGGCCCCAGCCATGCAACCGGGGGCCGGCCTGCCTTACGTGGCCTCGTCCTGCGCCGACCATGATCCGCGCAGGCCATCCCACGCGCTGCGCGTGGCCGCCGTATTTCGCTCGACGGTCAGCGGCTCGTGGTCGGCGGCGCCGCGGGGATAAACCGGCCGGCCATAGGAACCATAGGCTTCGGTCCGCAAGTTGGCCAGCATTTGGTGGCCGCAGCGGCGATCGCGCTCGGCTCGCAGCGCGGCCAGATCGATCGGGCCGACAATGATCTTTTCGCCCGGCCCGGGATCGGCTTGCGCCAGGATGCGGCCGTCGAAATCGACGATCATGCTGCCGCCCGGCCAGCTGAAGGGCGGGTAATGCTGCAAGCTGCTGCCCTGATTGGCAGCCACGACACATGCCAGATTCTCGATCGCTCGCGCGCGATTCATCAGCGTCCACCAATCCATCGGCGCGGTGGCGCCCCACGGATCCATATAGGCCGAGACCCGCACCAGCACCTCGGCGCCTGCCAGCGCCAACTGACGTATCGCTTCCGGAAACAGCCAGTCATAACAGATGGCGGCGCCGATCCGCCCGATCTCCGTATCGGCCACCGGAAACAGCGGCTCTCCGTAGCCGCTCAAATCATGGGGACTGGTATGCAGCTCCCACGGCGTCCACGTGTGAACTTTGCGGTACTTCGACACGATCCCGTCGGGGCCGATCAAACAAGTCGTGTTGAAGACATGCCCGGGCCAGCGGACATCGGATTCCAAGAACGTGCCCGTCTGGACGAATACGCCCAGCTGCCGCGCTTTTGCCGCATAACGGTCGGTATGCTCGTTGGGAATCGGCACGGCAAGCCGGTCCAGCAGGTGCGCGACGGTGTGGTAGATGGGCGCCGCGTGAGCGAACTCGGGGAACACGATCAACCGCACGTCGAACATCGGCTGGTAGCCGGTCACCGCGTACTCGACCATGTCCAGCATCCGCTTGACCCGCGGACCGATTTCGTCGCGATGTTTCGGATTGGGTAAATCCAGTTGACAGGCGGCGGCATAGTAACGATCGCAGTTGGGCATGATCTTCCTTAGGACACCCTCACCGGCCGGAAATGACGCGGGTGTTGTAACGCTGGCGATAGCTTCGCGTCTGTTCCGTTTCGGGATACCGTTCGTCCGGCCCGTAGGGATAGCTGCTCATGCCGTGGAACGGCAGCGGTTCGAGAGTATCCGGAAAAGCGGTGTACAAGTCCATGTCTTTGCAATAGCTGTCGGTCTTCAGCAGGAACGAGCGGCGGCGGCCCGCGGGCACGGAGCCGAATGCGTCCACCGCAAAGCGCAACGTCAACTCTTCGCCGTGCCCCATGATGACGAAGCAATCATCAGCCGCCTCGAGCAACTCGGCGACTTCGCCGAACCGCGTATAGTTGCCGGACGTCCGTTTCCAGCTGACGGTGCGATCGAGGTTATTGTAATCGCACAGGTTCGGATGCCGTCCATCCGGCGAAAACTCGCGCGGATAACCGCGGAAGTGCAGGTCGGCGCTGTGCGCTGCGACTTCCGTCAACGCGACCGGCACATCCGGCAGATGTCGGGCCAGGAAAATACGGTCCCAGTACAACTCCATGTTGCTGGACACCCGCAGACGGCGGTCGGCGGGGCGCAGCAAACCGGTCAGTTCCACCGTCATCGTGTGATTCACGCCGGCCGGATAACCGACTTGTCGCAACAGATCGACCCATCGTCCGTCGCGCTCGACGGCGATCGTCGGCGCTTCGGCTTGCAAGCCCGCTTGGCTGGCGGCGAAATTCGTCGACGAATAGGCATATTCGACCCAGCCGTGCAGCACCAGGACCAAGCGTGCATCTGCGGGCACCTTCGAGATTTGATCGCCGAAATCCAACTCGACGAAGTGCTCGTCGGCCAAACCGAGAAATCGCGGATCGGGTCGAGTGGCTCCGGCATAGCGGCGGTCGACCGTGCGGATCCATTGGCTCACTTCGCGACCGTGCTGGTCGACCGCGCCGACGGGCTCGAGCGGCCGATCGAAGCAGAATATCTCGAACTTCGGCGGCGGCACGCCGATCGCCATCATCTCGGCCGGCAGCATGATCGTCCCCTCGGGATGATCGATCGCAATCAGCTTGGCCTCGTCAAAGTACGTCACTTCCTCCAGCGGCGTCAGCGCCTGCAACACGTAATCGCCGTCCCGCGATACGAGATTCGGAAGCGGCAGATATTCGGTCGGGTCGGGGGGCGCATACTGTCCAGGTGAGACGAGATACCCGAGGCCGCCTACGCCGCCAAAATCGGCAACGAACTCGAACTGCTCGCCGTTCCAGGCGAACAAGTAGGGACAGGACGAAGCTTTGCGCGGCACCTGTTCGACCACGGTCGTGCAATCGGCGACCATTTCGACTTCGCCCTGCAGCACCGCATCCGGCCAGATAATCCGCAGCCAATCGACAGTCGGATTTTCCCCCAGCCCGGCATGAATCCGCAGCGGGGTCATGGCGACCGGCCCGGACGAACCCCCGACGACGAACTGCTGGAAGACCGCGCCCGTCTTGACCTCCACGCGAGCGCCCACGGCGGAATGGTTCGATCTGGCCTTTGCGTCCTGGGGCCGTTTCCCCACCAGATCCAACTGGATCCAGTGCCCGCCCGGCGTTGCGTTCTCGATCAGCAATGGCGCCTGGCCCGCGGACACTAGGAGGATATCGCAAGTTCCGTTGCCCGTGAAATCGGCGACGACACAACTGGCGTCGCCATCCGTCCGAATCGCGTTCAACAAATTGCCCGGATCCGATTCATTGGCGTTCACAAAGCCTTGCTGCGGCCACGTGTTGACCAGCAAGATCGGCCCGCGACTGCCATCGCGGCGAGTGGCGTCGGCCAGCACCAAGTCCAAGTCTCCGTCATTGTCCATGTCCGCGAACTGGCCGCCGGTGCCGCGCAATCTTCCGAAGGCCGCGGTGAACTCCTGGTCTTCTTCGAACCGCCAGCCGCCTTGGTTCTTCAGCAGCCGAAGGCCCTCTTGAGTAACCACCAGCAGGTCACGATCGCCGTCCTTGTCCGGATCGGCGGAGATGGCACTGATCGCCCCCTGAATCCGCAAGCCGGTCGTCGCGGCATCCAGCAAGCGGTGTTCGCCCAGGCGGTTGTTAACCCACACGACCGGCTCGCCCTGCACCGGAAAGACGATCAAGTCCAAGTCATAGTCGTTGTCAAAGTCATCGCAGACCACGGCGGCGATCGCCTGATCCGGAAAATCGAATCCTCCGGCGGCGGCCAAATCGGCGAAGGTGCCGTCGCCGTTGGTGCCAAACAGGTTCCATGCGGCGGGTCGGGCCCCGTCGGCGACGGGAATGTCCCCTTGTTCCAGCCGAAACGCCAGAAAATCCAAATCGCCGTCGCTGTCCACGTCCAACAGGCGGGCGATGTGCGTCAGCGCGTCCGGCGCGGCGGGCGGCGCGTCGTTCGTTGGCGCGAAGTTACCTTGGCCGTCGTTCAACAGCAACTGGTCCGGTCCGGCGCGGCCCAGCCACAGGTCCACATGGCCGTCGTTGTCGGCGTCGCCAAAGCACATCGAGACGACGCCCTCGGCCAGCGTCTGGCCGGCCGTGAAATTGCCGTTGCCTTCGTTCCGCCACAGCACGGCCGTTCCCCGCTCGTCGCAGCCTGCCAAACAGACGTCCAGATGGCCGTTCCCATCAACGTCGGCGACTGCCAAACCGGGCAATCCGATCGTCCCGCCGGGCCATTTCCAGCGGTGTGCCGTAACGTCCCAGGGGCGCGTCTGCGGCGAAAACACGATCCGCGGTTGCCCGGGCCTGGACGGCAGGGCCAGCGGCAAATCGTCGGGGCCCAGCACGCGATAATACTTGCCGGCCATGCCGTAGGTGGCCTGGACGACGAAACTGCCGCCCGTCAACTCGGCGGAGTTCAACTTCTTGAACCGCTCGAACAGCGGCATCGCCTTTTCCCGCATCGACGCCCGTGTATAGGCGGTTGCCAGCAGATATACCGCGGAAATGAATCCCGGATTCCGTTCGACGACCGTTTCGAGGATCGGCAATGCGTCTTCCGGGCGGCCCGCGTTCCGCAACGCTTCCGCATATTTATAGCTCACATACGAATCGTCGGGATCGCCCGCGTAGACCGCTTGAAAACATGCGAGCGTCTTCTCCAATTCGCCGATGTGCTGATAATACATGCCCAAGCAGAACCGGGCGTGCAAGTGCCGGGGATTCGCGGCCAAGATCGCTTCGAAGCCCTGCCGAGCAGCCTCCAAATTCTCCTTTGCCTCGCTCTGCCCCAGCATATTCAATTGCGCCAAGGCGAGGTTGAACTGGGCGGCTGTCCAGTCCGGCTGACGCTCGAGCACCCTGGTAAACGCAGCGGCGGCGTCCGAATACTGATAACGTTCCATCAACCCCGCCCCGCGATTGAAATCGGCGAGTGATGTGCGGAGCGATTTCGTGACCGGTTTGGGCGGCTGGGCGCCGGCCGACGGCGCGACGGTTGCCGTAGCGTCAGGTGACTCGGGGACGGATGGCGGCCTGCATGCGATGGAAAGAACGAGCAGGCCGGCCCAGATCAGCCCGAAATTCAGGCGAGGCAAACCATACGGGGGGACCGCGGGTCCTCGGGCGATCATCGGTACGGCATTTGTGAAGCAACGCATAAGCATGAGAATTTCTCGCCTCCAGACACCGGTCGCGAGGGCCATAATGACGGGCGGAAACGTGGTTCTCGTGCCCCTGCAGAACAGCGCCCGCTCGACTCGCGAGGCCGGCGCCATCACATCGACGTCCGTGCCCGTGCAGAAATCACTTTCCGCCTGACGCAATCCTGAACAACGGATTCTAAGGCGAAGAAGGACGATTCGACCAGAGGGAGGACCGTATCCGGGGCGTTTTTCGTTTGAATCAGGTGCAAAAGCAAAGACGGAACCTCCAATTCTACCGATCATCCCCGCTTTCACATCGAACGGGGGCAAATTCACGTCTTCTAATCACCGACGACGATTTCTTTTGTTAAGGTGGATAAAATGTCCGCGCCAGTGATTGGCGGTCCGTCTCGGCGGGTTTTATGATCGGGAACCATTTCTCAAAAAAATCGTCCAGATGTTCAGCGCGCTCTTGGTATCTCCCGACAAACCCGTAAGATATGAGTCTACAATCCTTTTTCTGTTTCTTTTGAAGTTCGACTACGGCAAAGCCCGTATCGAGTCTTTTCCCGTAGGAGGTGAATGGTGGCCGATCTGCGAGTTCTTTCAACTGGGAAATGCTCCCCGGGGCATCGGCGTCAGTTGCGTTCGACTAGGAGGAGCCGCTCGGGCTTTCAAAAGACGTTCCGCAGGAAGGTGACGTTCGAATCGCTGGAAAGACGGGATCTACTGACCGGTTGGGCGGACGGTTCCCCCTTGGACAGTCTGGTCAGCGGGGGTGAAGGCGAGATGGCCGCTACCGACGTGGTGCGGTATCGTTTAGAGCTGACGGATACGGCCAATCAGCCACTGCCGACGGACGCCAACGGCAATCCACGGGTCTCGGTTGGTGAAACCTTTCGGTTGCACGGCTATACTCAAGATGTACGTCTCAGGACCGATCCGCCCGCGGGCAGCTTCGCGTGGGGCAACCCGAAGGGGGTATTCGCCAGCTACATCGACGTCTTTTATACGAACGCGGATCGGCTCATGGTCCGCCACGGCGAGACGCAGCAGCTTGAATTCTACTCCAGCAATCCGTCGACGAAAATCAGCGGTCAATTCACGCTGGCCTTTGATGGCCGAACAACCGCTTCCATCACCTACGATCCGTTATGGGATCTAAAGGATCTGGCGTCCGCGGTTCAGCAAGCTTTGGAGGGGCTGCCCAACATCGGCTCGGGGAATGTACGAGTCAGCGTCGCCCCGACGGCTCAGGATGCAGATCCGCTCGCGACCCCGGATGCGGTGCGGGTGCAATTCGCCAACGCGCTGGGCGAGCGCGACGTACCCATGATTGCAATTAACAGCGCCCAACTCGTCGGTCTTCAGCAGGCCGTGGCGATCGAACTGTATCCTGCGGACCTGACGGATCCCGGCACGTTCCGCAGTTCATTCACGGCTGTCGCCCCGTACGTCCACGGATTGAAAGCGGTGGACAAGACGGAACTTGAGTTCGGACAACCCGCCGGCGGCCGTTCGTTCGGCTCGGTGGGAAGCTTTTTTAACGAATTCCAGAACGATAACGAGAGAGCTGAATTCGAGTTCTTTTCCGTCGACCTAAAGGCTGTCGCGGGGGGCCAGGTCGCTTTTTCAGGAAATGTGCCAAACTACAGCGAGGCGGGATACGAGGGAACGGAAACGCTGGTGTTCCCGTCCAGTTCGACAGATCCCAAATTTATCGTGGAACCGGAATATATCGGCTTCGCTCAGGACATCGCCAATCCGTTGACGCTGACGATCCTGCCGCCGCCGATGGCGGATATCGCCGGCCGGGCCGGCGGCGACGGCTCGTGGTGGGTAGGAGAATCGACGGGCAGCCAATTCGCCAGCAGTCCGTGGGGAGCTTGGCCGACGCTGATCGACTGGCAGGACGTGCTGGTGGGAGATTTCAACGGAGACGGGCGCGCTGATTTGGTGGGACGAAATGAAGGCGCTTGGTGGGTGACACGTTCCACTGGCAACGGCTTCGTCAACGAGCCATGGGGCACGTGGTCAACCGCCGTTACTTGGGAAGACGTGCTGGTGGGGGATTTCAATGGAGATGGCCTCGACGATCTCGCCGGGCGGGCGAATGGTTACTGGTGGCTCGCCAAGTCCACCGGCACCAGTTTCGTCAACGAGCGTTGGGACCGCTGGACCGTCGCTGCGGCTTGGCTCGACGTGCAGGCGGCCGACGTGAATGGCGACGGACGAGAGGATTTGGTGGGACGGTTGAGTTCCACGGGGGATTGGACTGTGGCACGTTCCACGGGCACAAGCTTTGTCAGCGAAAAGTGGGGCAAGTGGAGTACCGCCATCAACTGGACGAGCGTGAAGGCAGCCGATTTCAATGCCGACGGGCGGACGGACGTCGTGGGCCGCAACAGTGCCACTGGAGACTGGTTCGTGGCGCGTTCCACGGGCACGGGATTTGTCACGGAGAAATGGGGGACATGGTCTTCCAGCGTTGCTTGGCAGAACATCCACGTCGGGGATGTGAACGGCGATGCTCGGGATGACATCGTGGGTCGCAACGGAGGCGACTTGTGGGTCGCCCGCTCGACGGGGACGGGATTCGTCAGCGAGCGTTGGGCCACGGGAACGACCGCTGGCACCTGGCAAGATGTGCAAGTCGGCGATCTGAACGGTGACGGGAAAGACGATTATGCCGGGCGCATCGGCGGAGCTTGGTGGCTGGCAAGTTCCACGGGAAGTGGTTTTTCGATTTCATCCTGGACCCAATGGCCTGCGGACGGTCAATGGCAGGATCTTCGGTTGGGGGACGTGAACGCGGATGGTGCGGTGGATCTGCTGGGACGGACAGAGGGCACATGGTGGGTCGCCCGGCAATCCGAGGGCAGCGTGATCAGCGAGCCGCGGACGCAGTGGCCGCACTTCGTTCAATGGCAGGATGTGCAAGCGGCGGATGTTGATGGCGATGGCTTGGACGACATCGTGGGCCGAAAGAATGGCGTGTGGTGGGTGGCAAGATCCACGGGCAGTGGGTTTGTCACCGAACCCTGGGGCAAGTGGTCGACCGCCGTCACTTGGGAAGACGTGTTGGCAGGAGATTTCAATGGCGATGGTTTGGCCGATCTCGCCGGGCGGGCCAATGGTTACTGGTGGCTGGCCAAGAGCACGGGGACGAGTTTCGTCAACGAACGTTGGGACCGCTGGACAACGTCGGCCGCTTGGCTCGACGTGCAGATAGCCGATGTGGATGGCGATGGTCTGGATGATTTGGTCGGTCGGCTAAGTTCCACGGGAGACTGGGTGGTGGCGCGTTCCACCGGCACGAGTTTCGTTAGCGGAACGTGGGGCAAGTGGAGCACCGCCATCAACTGGACAAACGTGACGGCAGGCGATTTCAATGGCGATGGGCGGTGGGATCTTGTGGGGCGCAACAGTGCCAACGGGGATTGGTTGGTGGCGCGTTCGACGGGCACGGCCTTTGCTACGGAGAAGTGGGGTACCTGGTCGACAAGCGTGTCTTGGCGGGACATCCGGGTCGGGGACGTGACGGGGGATGGTCGCGCGGACATCGTGGGGCGCAACGGGGGCGACTGGTGGGTGGCCCGCTCGACGGGCACGGGTTTTGTCACCTCGCGTTGGGTTGCGGGCACGTCGGCCGCGACTTGGCAGGAGGTCCAGTTGGCGGATGTGACCGGGGATGGCACGGAAGATGTTGTCGGGCGAGCCGACAACGTTTGGTGGGTGGCCCAGTCGACGGGCACGGCGTTTGTGGTCCAGCCATGGGGAACTTGGCCCGCTGGCATCACGTGGCAGGATGTGTTAGTCGGCAACTTTTCTCATGCCACTCCCGCCGCCCTGCACGCGGCCGGTTTGCCGGCGGCGGATGCAACGCCGGTGCCGGCGGCGACCGAGGGCGCGGTGCAATGGTTGGCCGAATCGGTCGTCACTCGGCTCACGGCGGTGGCGGGCATGGACGAAGCTGGCGGCGAATCCTTGCCGCTGCTGACGTTCCAGATCGCGGACCTGCCCGGCACGCTGTTGGGCCAATCGCTGGGACACACGATTCTGATCGATCGCGATGCGGCCGGTTTCGGCTGGTTTGTGGACCTCACGCCGTGGGACGATGTGGAGTTCACGGGCTTCACTGGAGGCGGCGATTTGATTGCGATGCCGGGCGGAGCAGCCGACGGGCGGATGGACTTATTGACCGTCGTGATGCACGAATTGGGGCACTTGCTGGGTTACGATCACAGCGACATCGGTTTGATGCAGCCGACGCTGGCGGCGGGAGTCCGTCGCCTGTTCGATGCGCACGAACCGGCAGACGACGAGGGCGGGCTGGCGGATCTGGATGCCTACTTTGCCGCTCTGGGCTGATGCCGGTTTTCCGTCGTGGAACAGCCATAGGAAACGCTAAAGAAACAAGTGTTATCTTTCGCCCCGAACGATGCCCCCAGCTCGTCCGGGGCTACTTCCCGTTTGCCACTACACAGCTGTCTGTAGTCGAAAGTGTAACGATCGCCCGACAAGCTGGGGCATTCGTCACCACGCTGCAATGCGGCAACGGACTCGCCCCCCGCTGACGCTTCGGGTTACTTTAGGTGGCAACTTCTTCCGGTCGCCCCCAGCGGTTTTTGGGTTGCATTCTGCAGTCGCCTGCCGAATAATTGGCGGAGGTGGCCCCGCGCCGAATCGACATCCGGGCCTCCCCCGAGGAGTCCAATCATGACATCGAGCGTTTTGAAAAGTCGTCCGTCGGGCGGGAGGCCGACGATTCCACCGCTGTGCAACGGCGATCACTTGACGCGCGACGAATTCGAGCGTCGCTACGAGTCGATGCCCGGGATGAACAAGGCGGAACTGATCGAAGGAGTTGTGTACATGCCGTCCCCGGTATCTGCCGAAGAACACGGCGAACCCCATTTTGATCTGATCACTTGGTTGGGCGTCTATCGCGCTGGTACACCGTCCGTGCGCGGCGGCGATAATTCCACGCTGCGGCTCGATTTGGAGAACGAACCGCAGCCCGACGCCTATCTGCGGCTGTTACCCGAGTGCGGCGGACAGGCACGGCTGGTCGGCGGCTACGTCACGGGCGCTCCGGAGTTGATCGTCGAGATCGCGGCCAGCAGCGCCAGCTACGATCTGCACGAAAAGCTGAACGCCTACCGCCGCAATGGCGTGCGGGAGTACGTTGTGTGGCGGGTCTGGGACGCGGTCATCGACTGGTTTGTCCTGCGCGAAGCACGGTTCGAGCCGCTGCAGTCGCGGGATGGCGTCTACCGCAGCGAGACGTTTCCCGGCCTCTGGCTGGCCCCCGACGCAGTGCTGCGAGGCGATTTGGCCCACGCCCTGAAAGTCCTCCAGCAGGGCGTGACCAGTCCCGAATACGCCGCATTCGCGGCCCGTGCTGATCCGCGTTGAGTCCAGGCAGGCCACCGAAGTCCACGGTGTTCCTCGTCAGTTCCGTAAGCTATCATAATCGAGTCGGATCTGGTGTACGTTGTTCCCAATTCAGAGACCCGCGATTTGCACGTATCGGGAGGCTCCTGCGATGTCTACTGTCCTTGCTTCGCAACGGCCGTTTTCGTCATCCATCGGCAGCGATTGGGGGTTGGAGGCGGGCGATCATCTGACGCGCGCCGAATTCGAGCAGCGCTACGCCCGGCAGTCCGGCCTCAAGAAAGCCGAATTGATCGAAGGAGTTGTGTACACGCCTTCGCCCGTCCGTCTTCAACAGCACGGCACTCCGCATTTGCATCTTGCCCTCTGGATCGGAACCTACCAAGCCGCCACACCGGGCACGGCGGCCGCTGACAATGCCACGGTACGGCTGGACGCCGACAACGAGCCGCAGCCGGACGTGCTGCTGTACGTGCTGCCGGCGCGCGGCGGACGTGTCCGGATCTCGGACGATGACTATCTGGAAGGCGCCCCGGAATGGATCGGAGAAGTGGCCTCCTCGACGGCCAGCTACGACCTGCATTCCAAGCTCAATGCGTACCGCCGCAATCAAGTCCGCGAGTACCTGGTGGTCCTTCCGCAGCAAGGCGAAGTCCGTTGGTTTGAACTGCGTTCGGACCGGTACGAGTTGCTTGTCGGACAGGAGGGCATCGTGCGCAGCCGCCAGTTCCCCGGACTGTGGCTGAGCGTTCCCGCCTTGCTTGCCGGCGATGCCACAGGCGTCCTGGCGACGCTCCATGACGGACTAAACGCGCCCGAGCACGACGCATTCATCCGCCGTCTGCAGGACCGCATAGAGCAATAAATGTCATTTCCGGGATTGACCTCTATCAGCAGCACGAACCTGAAGGAGCCCGGTCATTGACGGTCGCTGCGTCAGGGGGTTGGATTCTGAGCAGCTGCTTACCAGCGATCCGCTCGTTTCAGAAGCTTGTCCAGGTGAAGCTCGAACCCCGGCAGGATCGGTGTCTCATAGACATCGCCTTCTCGCACAACGTGTTCCATGCAACTCGAACCATGCATCTGGTAAACCGTGAGACATCGGGCGAATCGGTCGACAATCCAGTATTCCCGTACTCCGATGGCCAAGTACTCGTCTCGCTTTTCCTCGTAGTCGCGGATTAGATTTCGCTTCCCAGCCGAGACAAACTCGATCACCACGGTGGGGACATCGCCTTCGTGCGGGTCGCGTCCAAGGCCGGCATAGATGACGCGATCTGCCCGCCGACGTTCCTTGGGCGTGACGACTGTATCTTCGGGAAACGTGGCGTCCAACGCGCGGCCTTGGGGATGGGTCTCGCGATAGTTTCGCAACCAGTAACCGAGTTCGTCATTGGGATCCCGTTCCTTGCGCAGCGGCGGTGGTGACACGACCAGTACTCCGTGAATCAGTTCGTAGCGCCAGCCTTCCTCGAATTCCGCGGCATCGAACTCCGCCGTGGTCAGCGACGCGCCGGACGAGTGCGGGCCCAGACCCAGGCGGGGGATTTCTTGCATAACGATGGACATCGGCACCTCCCTTCTTCGTGCCCTCAGTCTAACGCGGTTGGGATGCCGAAGTCAACGAACGCAACGATCCGAACGACGCGGACACCTCTCCGAATTAGCGGCAGAACTTCCCGTTTTCACAGCGTGGCGATTGTTTTTGAATAACTAGTTTCCTGCTCCTATTGACAGGTTTTCTGGAAGTGCTAATTTGGACGTAATGGTCCGATCTGAGGGACTATTTGTTTTCGTAAGGGTGGTTTTTTGATTCCGCCGCTGGTGTATGGTTGTTTTTCGTCAGCCGTTTGTGATGCCGCGGGCGGGACGCAAGGTTTGGGATGCATGCTCGTTAAGAGGCTGGACGGGCGTGCTGATTTCGGCGGTAATCTCTCGACGTATTGCCGACCGCTATCGCCTGGGATGCCGTGCAGAGCACGGCGAGCAGTTTCGAACGGCAACATTATTTTTCTATAGTGACGGCACCGCCGCCCGCAGGAAAGCTGGGCTGCATGTCTCGCGCATCAGGCACTTCTGCCTTGTCCGGTGCGATCGGTCCTGTGGCCGACCAGGACGGTCGACGCGTTCTGCGAGTTGAATCGCCCCTGGAGACCGGCTCCGGTCAATCTTTCGACTCGCGTTTCCACCCCGCGGGCAACCACGGATCGGTGTGGGGCTCGTCGGTCGCCGCCGATTATGCCGTCGTCAGCGCGCCAGTCAGCCAAGCCGGGAGAAGTTCAGACGGGACTAATGTGTATGGCATCTGGGACAGCTCGCAAATCGAGCTGGAGGACCGGAATTGGACATTTCAACACGAGAGGACTATCTGATGTTCATCACACAGATCAAAGACGCACTGAGAAAACAACAGAAACGGTGCTTCGGCAAGGCACGTTCAACTGCGGCCCGTCGAAGTTTATGGCGGGACCATTTTGTGGAATTGCTGGAAGATCGCCGCTTGTTGGCGGTGTTTGTCTGGGACGGTGCGCCGGACGGGGGTGGCAGCAGTGCGGATGGGAACTGGACGACGTCCGACAACTGGGTCGGGGACGTCGCTCCCGCGTCGGGCGACAATTTGATCTTTCCGACGGGGATCACGGCCGGGCTGACCAACAGCAACGATTTTCCGGCGGGCACCAGTTTCGGCGGCCTCCAGATTCTGGGCAACAACTACCACCTGGGCGGCAATCGGCTCACGCTTGCCAACGGCGTGAGCAACAGCGGTTCGGGGAACGATCTGCAACTGCCGATCACCCTGAGCGCGATCCAGACCTTTACGAACAATTCGGACCTGACGGTCTCGGGCGGTGTCGATCTGGCCAGCTACGATTTGACCTTCGACGGGACCGGGACGACGCAAGTCTCCGGTGCCCTGGCGGGGGCGGGGAACCTGACCAAGCAAGGCAGCGGCACGGTGGCGCTGGCGACGGCCAACAGCTACGGCGGCACGACGACCGTGACGGCGGGCACACTGCAGTTGTTGGACGCCCAAGCCTTGGGCGTGAGCGATGGTACGGCCGCCACGGAAACCATCTTGCGGGGCGGCACGTTGTCGGTCGGAACCGGAATTGCCGTGTCCGACGAGCGGTTGCATGCGAGCGGCTCGGGCTATGGTTATCTCACCGGGGCGGGAGCCGGTGCGTCGTGGGGAGGACCGGTCTTCCTGGAAGCCAGTAGTGGCAACGGGTACTACCTCTATCTGCAAGGAACCCTGACCGTCCAGGGTGCCATCTCGCGGACCGGGTCTGGAAGCAACTATCTCTATCTCTATAACGCGGCGAGCGTGACGCTGAATGGACCGGTCGATGTCGACGTGTTCATTAACTACTACTACTCGAATCTGTTCGTGAATGCGAACGTCACGGTTGCTGGCCAATTTCAAAACTACAATGGCAGCATCGCGACCGTTTCGAATTCGTCCGTCACCAGCGGCTCGTACTACGCCAGCGGTGGCCGTCTGGTGCTGTCCCAGGGCGCGCTGAATTACGGCAGTTCTTGGTCTGGCCCCGCCAGCTCAATTTCCGGGGTGGGGACGGTCCAAGGCAGCGGTACCATCCAGACGAACAGCCTGTCGCCGGGTCTGACTGCGGGGGTGGCGGGGGTACTGAACACCAGCAGCATCTCCCTGAGCGGGTACACCGCGGATCTGGGCGGGAATACGCCGGGGGAAGGGAGTGGACACCACGACCAGTTGAACGTGACCGGAACGGTGCAAGTCGGCGGGACACTGTCGGTATCTCTGGCCAGCGGGTTTGCGCCGTCGTTCGGTCACGCGCACGTGCTGATCGAGAACGATGGGACGGAGCCGATCGTCGGCACGTTCACCGGCTTGGGGGAAGGCTCGCTGCTGGTCGTGGGCACCAGCGTCTTTCATGTCTCGTACCAGGGCGGCGACGGTAATGACTTCGCGTTGACACGGATTTCGGCCGCGGTATGGGACGGTGCGCCGGACGGGAGTGGCAGCAGTGCGGATGGGAACTGGACGACGTCGGACAACTGGGTCGGGGACGTCGCTCCCGCGTCGGGCGACAATTTGATTTTTCCGACGGGGATCACGGCCGGGCTGACCAACAGCAACGATTTTCCGGCGGGCACCAGTTTCGGCGGCCTCCAGATTCTGGGCAACAACTACCA